>Ga0228710_1000404_pt1 | contig 52683 bp, 28 predicted proteins | sample MedpolnodulmetaG_FD_177995 | JGI IMG/M metagenome (GOLD analysis project Ga0228710, IMG submission 177995) | Root nodule microbial communities from Medicago polymorpha collected in Santa Monica, California, United States - pink nodules | ecosystem: Host-associated > Plants > Roots > Nodule... | reverse complement strand
GAGTGAAATATAATATTAAAATATTTGTGAGGTAGTAATGACTAAATAATTTTGAAATTAAATATATAAGTGATAAAAAGATAATACAATTCCTTAAAAAAAAGATAATAAAATTAAATGGACGGGTTAAAAAATAAAATAAAATTAAATGAAATAAAAAATATATTGAAATATAATATTAAAAACTAAAAGAAAAGGTTCCCATCGTGAATTGAAGAAAGGTGTTTGTGAAATAAATTGCCGAGAAATAGTTTTTTGAAGTAGTATTCAACAACTTTTCGCCAAAATTCATTCCATTCAATTTTATGAATTCAAAAAAAGTACTTTTTTAATAGGTAGGTACCGTTTGGCCAGACTTTTTTTCGGTCTAAAGGCTACTTTAAAACAAAGTTAAAATAAAGCCCCTTAAGAAAAAAGCTAAAGTTGTTTGGTATCTTTATTTTTTTTTAGTTCTAAAGTTATTTTTAAGTTAAAAGTTGTTTGGCAAATATTGTACAAAACTTTGAATTTATTATTTTTTTGGTGGTGTCCGGTGTTCGAACCCGGGACCTTGCATATATTTATGCATTGTATATAAATAAAAAACTTTGAATTCAATATGAATTAACATAATAAATAAAAAAAAATGCTCAAAATATTTTTTGAAGGGAAAAAATGTTTAAAATATAAAAGATATTTTTTTTACAAATACTATATTTACTCAATGACGTTTACGACATGAATACAAATTAGTATCATCATATAAATGACTTGTTAAATATTTGAATAGGAGAAATAACTTAAGGAGACTCAAATAATAACATAAATAATATCAAAGTAGTTTGGAAAATTAAAAACATAAATCATCTAGTTAAAAAAAAAACATAAATCATCACAAACTCAAACATTTCTACTCTCCATCAACGCAACTCCTATTTGATTTCTAACTCTATTCATGTAGCCTCCATCTTGTACTCTTTCTGGATTATATGAACTAATTTCTTCATTTATATTGCTTTTTTCGTCACACTTAATTAGAGCTGTTAAAACGGACCGGGCCTACCGAGCCGGCCCGCAAAAACCCGAAAAAATGCAGGGCTTGGACACAAAAATTTAGGCCTATTTTAAACCGGACCTTTTTAGCCCGAGTCCGTCACGGGTTAGCCCGAACAGGCCACGAGTAGCCCGTTTAATTTATAATTCTATTTTGACATTATAATTTTTTATAGATGTAGTCCAATTAGTTTTCATTTCCATAATTTCAAACTATCGAGCCTGCCAACTTTTTTCATTTTAACACGCAATCCACATTCGATATTGTTGGTAATATGATCATTCATGACAGTTAAGGTTGTGATATAAATATAATACATGTTAGGTATTCACCTTTGGCAACAGAAGTAGAGAAAAAACCTGTTTTCTTCTTTTGTGGGTTATATATAATGATAATGTTATGATGCAGTCATTTTAAATGTATGTAAATGTCAAGCATGATCCTCGATCATATTTGTAGCGGGGATAACGTATAATACAGAGATATCTCTTCTGTAGGTAAGTATAAAGTCCATTCAACAAAGGTCATCCTTGGTTATATTGAGAATGCAAATCTCTAACCATACAACCCCGCAAAGACAGTGGTAAATTGCTAATTGAATTTGTCGATAGGTATTTTTTAGTGTAATATTTTATTTTTAAATTAAAACGTTTAAGTAATGGGGCTGGCCCAAAAGCCCGCAAAGGGCCGGGCTTGGACAAAGTTTTTGAGCCCGTTTATCTTCCAGGTCTTTTTGCCCCGGTCCGCAAAAGCCCGAGCTTGTAATGGACCGGTCCGTCACAGGCTGGGTAGCCCATTTTGACAGCTCTACACTCAATCATATATTCAGAGATAACATCACATTTATTAAACTCTTCATCTTCAACTCCATACATTCGAATAAAGTTGTGGAGTGAAAAATATATCTATAATATGTATATGGTGTGTATATATAAAGAGAATGGCTTGTTTTCTCTTTTTCAATTATAACGTATAACAAATTTTGTTATAAGAATACCATATTTCTGGTGTCATTTAAAAAGATAAGAATTTATATTATATTATATGATATTCTATTTGTTTGTTGGTGTCATTGAAAAAGATATGTTTAGTTTTTTTAATAAGAAAAAGATATGCATAGTTTGTTATTCCCTCCGTTCCTTTTTAAGCGTCTTTTTAGAAAATTAACACCAAAATAGGGATGTGTATTTTTGCACATTTTCTTCCTTTTATACCCTCATTTTAATCCACCAATAAATTCCTTTTTTTTGTGCATACACTTTAATATGTTATCTTTCTAATAAATTTAATATGTTATCTTTCTCTAGTAGCAAACAATTGTCAGTTTTTAACTTTGTTTAAAAAAACAAACTTTAGTTTTCCAAACAGATATCATTAATTAGTTTTATTGAAAAGGATAAAAATAATTGATAAATGGTATAGTTGACAAATCGTACCCTTAAAATACCAAAAAGACAGTTAAATAGGAACGAAACATTCACCCTTAAAAGACACTTAAAAAGGAACTGAGGGAGTACAATATAAATGTGTAAAATATATATAAGTATAATTTTTTTAGGTATCTATACTTGTACTTTTAATTAAAATCAAAATTTTATAAAAATAATTATACGCATTAACGTAACAAAAAACATACATACGGACATAAAGTATTACTCTATACGCTAATTTGTATGTATATTTGTGAGGTTGAAGAAAGGGAATAAAAATATTTGGTGTCATTCAATGACGACATGAATAAAAATATCTGCGAGGTTGTGATAATTAAACGATATTGAAATTAAATATATAAGTGATAAAAAGATAATAAAATTCCTTCAAAAATAGATTATAAAATTAAATGGACCCTCCTTCAAAAAAAATTATATGGACTGGTTCAAAAAAATAAAATTATATTAAATGGAAGAAAAAAACAAATTGAAATATAATATTAAAAAATAAAAGAAAATGTTGTCAGGTTAAAACTCATTTCATTCAATTTTATGCATTCTAAGAAAAGTATTTTTTTTCGAAGGTACTTTATTGATATTCTGTTTGACCTACTTTCTCCTTAAAAACGCAGAGAAGCTGAAAAAAAGCCGGGACAAACGGTACCTAAATATAAATTCCCTAAATTGACAATTGAATTCAATATATTATAATGCTTATTACCTAGTATAGTATAGCATGTTAGCTATAGTACAGCAACATACATGTACAGGTTATGATAGCAACACTAAAACAAAAACAAAAAAAACTAGAAGTTTCGTAAGGTGTTAAAAAGACACAATTTCATATTTAATAAGCAAAAATGCAAACATGCCCTCACGCAGGATCGAACTACGGACCTCCAGTTTACAAGACTGGCGCTCTACCACTGAGCTATAAGGGCTGCTTGTTATTTATTACATATTAACAATTATTATTCTATTAAAAAAGACAATGAATCAGTTTCAATTAAGAGAATGTATTCATACTATAAGAACTTAAAAGAGTTTACATAGTTATTTTTGGACATAAAATCTCATTAGGTTGAATTAGATTAGTTATAGTAAATGTTTTAATACTTTTCGATTGTTTTATTTATTTTAATAATAATTCTATTGTTTTATTACTGATAGATGAGCACATGTACCAATGAAAACAACAGAGAGATTTTTTTTTTCTTTCAAGAGTTCACGCATAACATTTTTGCGTAAAGTAAATTTTTCAATAGATCATTTGGTTTTTTTAAGAGGCTAAAATGAAATATATTACCACATCAAAAGATCCCCCTAGCACAAGGTGTACCAGGATGGAAACAACCAAGTCATAACAATATTTACGTTCACAAAACAAGAAAAAAAGAAGCAGAATAAAGCATTAGCCTGCGCCTAAAATGGTGAACGGACTAAGCCACCACGCATGATAGTTGAAGGGAAGAGAAGGGTATTTCTCCTTCAACCACATGAATGCGAGCGACTTAATTTTGTCTACAACATTAGGAATTGAGCTCTGCTTGCCGTTAAATAACGTGTTATTTCTTTCTTTCCAAATTTCCCACGTAGTTGCAAACCAGATAGCATGCAAAATTGCACCACTAATTGATATTGAGGTGTGTTATTTGAACAACCATTTAAGTGATAACTTTTGTTACAACCACTAATTTACAAAGGAAAATACACAGTGACACGGAAACCAAAGTAATAGAGAGAGAAAGTAAAAAAATAATGTGAGTATGAAAGATAAAGTTGTCATAAAATGGTTGTCAAAATATCATTTCTCTTTGATATTTACAACCATTTAATAAATCACTTTTTTACAAGAAATCAATTTTTTAAATTTGTTAAAATAAATTACTTTTCTTTGAAAGATATTCAATAAATCACTTGCTCCTTAATTAGTTTTTCTGTTGACATTAGGAACCTAATTTTTTATCCTTATCAGTTAATTATCACAGTAGGAACCTAATTATTTTGTCATTACTTAATTATTTTCGGGGTTCAAAATCAGTAAATTGGAAAATATCTGTCTCTTTTTCTCTAAAGTAATTATTTTGTGCAGGAAAGATGCAAAGCTTGATAAGGACTATGAAAATGGATATTATAAAAAATGAGCTTTACAATGAGAAGCATCTCTTTGTTGCGACACTTCATTGTTTAAGAAGAGAATCTGTAAAAAGCAGTCTTGTCCTGGTATCAAGTCTTCTATATATCTTATAAGAGTTATGTTTAAAGGGACAGCATCAATGCAAAGAGACCGAACTTCTTTCCATTTTTCATATGAATTAACATAGTGCAAGTATCTTTGCGATGTTAAACATTGCTGCCAAAATGGCTGCTAAACATATGGTACTTTGCATTATGCCATCTTTCTTTTACTATTATATAGGATAAAGCTCACAGCATAATAACAAGTAATTTTTTTATTAGTAGCTAATCAGTGTCTTTATGAAGTTAAGAGCCAAAATATTCAATTTTTTTATGTTTTTGTCCTCATGTGTTTCTTCCACCTGAAGTAATTTTTCATAGGCGTTTTGGACATTAACGTTAGTACCTTTTTTAGTGGAATTTGAATTATGATTCATTGGGTTGTGGGAGTTTAGCCTCTTCCATTAGACTTAACTATTGTTGATTAATTTCTTATTCAAAAGAACTATCGTTGATTAATTATTTATTTTTTTTGAAAGTATCGTTGATTAATTTGTCATGCTTTATTATTATTAGAATTGTATCACCTTTAATTTGTCTTTACTGTAGAACTAATTTTGTGAAATTTGATACTCTTTAAGAAGGAACTAGTCAAAGTAAGGTCACTACTACTTAGTACAAGAGTCGAAGTATCAACCCAAAAAATCCCAGTCAGGCTCGGCCCTAGGGTGAGGCTCTTAAAGCAAGGGTTTAGGCCTCACCCAAAAAAAAACATAGTATAATATACGCCCTTTTATGGTTAAAAAGGTAAAATTCCTTCACTTTCATATTACAGTAAAATAAGTCAAATCGTTAATTAATTAAGTATTTAAGTGCATTATAGGCCGATAAGATTTAAAATTGTATTTTGAAATTGAAGCTAAGTTATAGCTAGTCTACTTACTACTAGAACTTAAATATTGAAGGGTTTGACAAAAAAAAAGTGTAAACATCCCACAAACTACTGATTAACTGTCCTTTATCCTTGGAATTTATTTGACCAACTTTAATTGGAAAACATAAGTTTCACTCGACAAAATTGTCATTTTGAATTAATTAATGCAACAAATATTTGCAAATTCAGTAGTAAGCGAATGATTCACTAGTTAACATTTCCCTTACTTTTAATTGATGATTCTTTTTCTTTTTATATTATATGCCCTCTAAACTTAGGTTTCTAAGCTTTTTTTTAGTTATACCATTCAAAGAATGAATGTGGACTTAATTTGGCTAGTTCGTCCATTGTTTTGCTTAATTTGGTTAATTTGAATCTCTTTGTTCATCGATTTGTTCTTTGCTTAATTCAACAATAAATTTTTTGTTTTCCTTGAGTTTTATTTGATTCATTATCAAATAAATTGAAGCAGGTAGCAACAAAGGCACACGTTTGTAACTTTTTTTTGTTTTATTTTTGCAATTTCGCACTTTTTTATAATATGAACAAACCAAACCATCAATGTATAGTTTAGGCAAAATCACCAATTTCGTATGAAATGAAACCGAACCAACCCAACTATTTTTTGAAAGGGAACCAACCCAACCTGTTACACTCTAATGACGGGTCCCAAAAACTTTGAAAATTACTTAGTTTTTTAATTTAAACTTCAAGTTTTTTTAAAGCTCACTAGCTGCTGGTAGTAAAATGTTATTTAAACAGAAAAAGTTTACATGATTGTGGAACATCATATATGGTTATATACATTGAACAGATCAAAACTAGTGATATATACAAAAGTGAAATCGAAATCAAATACAAGTAAGCAAAAGGTTGATTCCAACCACCCAACTTATGTTTGACCTCTGTGGCATCTCACTATCTAAATTAATACATGATGACTTTATTCAGTGAATTGAAAAGATTAAAATTAAGAAGCCTTTTTGTTTTTTCTTTTGGCTCACAAAAGTAAATTCTTAGTCAACACAAGATATTGTTACACTTATAATTTCCTAATCATCATTGATCACGTACATCACTTTCTCTATTTTTTTTCTCTCTCTTTCAAAGTGGATATGAATGTACAAATAACACTTGTCATTCGAGGAACCACACATATATTGTTGTTGTGATCTTAATAGAGGAGCTCGTCATTTAACCCTTCAATGAAATCAACCTAAATAAAAACCTCAATAATCTTAAGACCACATTGATGCAAGTATTATTAAACAGTTTAATTTAGTTAATATTAATAATAATGTAAATGTTAAGAATCAATACGTAAAATCTAATTTACCCAGAACTGGTCTTCATGATATTGTTCTGTTTCTGAACACACAGGTTTTGGAATCTCGTTGGTTTTGTCGTTACGTGCGAATCTACCACGTATGCGTGTTCGATTGTCTGCTAGTGTCTTTCGGCATGCATACTGTTGTGTACCACAATTAAAAACAACAAAAGAAGCCACATTTAGAAACAAAAAATTATGTGGAATCTTTAATAAACTAATACGTTATTCTGGTCCTTCAATTATTACTAGTAAAGTAGATATATTTGATAAAATTTCGTTCAAATATAAATATTTTGTTGACATGATGGAACGACTTTCTTTTATATATAACATTATAGCGGGGTTAATGAGTTCATATATGCTCCATTTAGGTAATGTTGGAGCATACGCGAACTCGCAGTAAGTTAATTACTGTTATACCTTAATAATCTTGTTGAACTTCCTCCGGCTTCTCTTGGCTCTATATCTAGAGATTTTTTCTTTTCGTTCTTCCAAACTGTAACGCCCTACTTTGAAGTTTACTTCATCCGTTTCAGACCCTGGTGTTGCCATGTTCTGATCAATAAACAACATACCTTTAATACATAAGGGAAATGTTAACGAGTGCCCTCAGGGCACTCTTTAAGCACTTTAAACGAAAAATTGTGTATTTAATGCATTGAAAATTATAGTAGTTGACTTTTTAAAAGAATAATCACTAAATTTAAAATCCTTAATGAGTGCCTGGGAACACTCGTTAACAAAACACTTAAATAAATAAAGGGTCTTGTTAGCTAGTGCCCCGTGACACTAGTTAAAGAAACAAAAAAGGAAATATTTGCATCAAAAACATAATTCTTTACACTTTTTTAACTTTGACTACACAAGTTCCAATATCCTTATACTATGCACTAGTTAACATTTTCCAAAAATAAATAAACCATCTACTATTAAATAACAACACAAACACGAACATCAAACACCGCATTTAAAAAATACAAATGATTAAATTAATACGTATCAAACACCATATACACTTTTTAATCTGAAGTGTCTAGAAAATATATATGAAAAACCACGGTGTTAGATTATTCTAACCTGCAAATCTCTTGCACTGCACGCCCTTCTTATTTGTCCGGTGAAGAAACCATTTTCGGGGGAGCTCAATTCATGACATTGAAAAATTGGGGAATCCATGTGTGTGTTATGGTAATAAGCTTGAGAAGGAAAATCAGGTTTCTTATGAAAATTGTTACAGCTGTAGCTCCTCTGCATTAACTTTTGATAGTAAGTGTAATCTACACCCATTTGGCATTCCTTGGTTTTCAAGCTAGACCCATCCAAAGCAGAGAAATTTCCATGCTCACTGGTTGGAGAAGAAAAAGAAAAGAAGGAAGAGGAAAATGACTCAAGAGAATTGTTCAAATCCTCTTGAACTGTTTCAATATAATTGAAAGTGTAATAAGGATCATAAGAGACTATTTCTGGGCTTGAATGTGTATGGAAAGAAATATCAATATTATAGATATCACTATCACAAGACATTGAAATAGAATTCAAAATATAATTGAACTCCTCCTGATACACTGAAATTGAAGCTGGGGTTTGTGATTTATTTAAGGGAAAGGGTGGATTAGCAAGCCAATTCCAAACTAATTACCAACTCCTTCTTGCCTCTTTCTCTTGAATGCCGCACCAAAGGAAGAGTGAGTGAGTGTGTTTTTTCTATTCTTCATACTATGCTATATAAAGAAGTCAATTTTCCAAAATTTGCCTTTTTTTCCTCAGTATATTTTTAATTAAAACTCTCAGGTTGCAACTTTTTTTCTTCTTTATATTTTTAATTAAAAATCTCAAGTTGTTTCTTGCTTCATGGGCTATATTTCTATTATTAATTTATTGTAGCAGGAGATTTCCAAAATGATAGGAATATAAGGACACCATATTTAAAAGACAAAGTATAAAAGATTAGGGTGTAATGGTTCGGCTTGGTTTGATTTTCAATAAATAAAATGCTCAAATTGATTAAATCTAAATTGGTTTGGTTCGGTTTTTAGCATTTTTCAAATATGGAACCAGACAAAACTAAATTGATGATATAGAGTTTGTTTCGATTCGGTTGATCGGTTCGTCGGAAAATATAATTTTTTAAAATGTAATTTTATTTAAAAGTTAACAACCAATCTTTTTAAGTCCCTATTAGGCTACACCATGTTATTTGCAAGTTAAGAACTTCCATTGAAGGGGTTGGTGTCAAAGTTTCATTATGGTTCGATTTGGTTTTCTCGTGTTATTTGCTGTTTTCAAGTTTCATTATGTTCGGTTTGGTTTGCTCGTGTTTTTTTGTTGTTTTCTTTAGTAAAATGTTGGACCTGGATTAAGTCAAAATGGACTTGGTAAGTTTGGTACACATATCAGTTAAGTTCATAGGATTTGAAAATTAAAAATCGAGAATCCAACCAAATTCGGTTTCTTTTGGTTCGATTTGGTTTTTGAACCGAGCCAAAAAAAAAAAGGTAATTTTAATTTTTATCGATTTTGTTCAAACAACTTACATCCCTATGCAAGATCCTAGAAATTTGAAGTCGGAGTCTCAACACCCAATCTAGCGCCCAAATCTAGTGTTAATGCTTTATGTAATATTTATCCGAGTTTAAATTTGATGATTAATCTTTAAAGTAAACGAAAAACCTCAATCTAGTCTCTAAAATATGTAAAAATCTATCAACTTAGTATCGGTAGTTTTATTTCAAATTAGTTGATTGTTAGTTGTGATTAGTAATTAGCTGACCCCATTTATTGGGATAAGCCTCGACTGTTTTTGTTGTATTAGTTGTGATAAGTAGTGTAGCTTGTGTGGTAAGAAACAAGTTAGTTTGTTAGTTAGGCAACCAGTATAACAAATAACAAGTTAATTTTGAGAAGTTAGGTGTCAAGAACACAATTCACATGAAGATAGTACAAAAAGTGGCTACAACAATCAGAGAAAAAGAAATTCAACAAGAAGGACATTCAATGTTATAATAGTCAAAAGTGGGGACATTTTGCAGTTGAATGCTGAACCAAGAAGGTTGCAAGAGATAAAATAGATGGAGATTTTCTGACGTTGTTGATAAGTGTGATTGGTAATTTGGTATATAAAACTAAAAAGTGATAAAATAGAACAGAGCAAATGCAAAACCGATAAGAATTAAGAACAGTGAAACTAGTTCTGAAAACAAAAGTTTGGAACTTGTGCTACATTCACAACAATCATATTACAAAATTGATACATAACATCAACCAAAGTTATCTTTGACACCTTTGCTTTGTATGTACTATATATACACACACACACACAGATGAAAGAAACACCTCATCCATTATGCATCTTGCATGTGATGTGGTAGGAACGTTGTGCGACACAAAGGACATGTTGTATGATCATATCCCATCCAACGGTCCAGGCAGCTTCTATGGAAGATATGGCGGCAGTTTGTGAGCCGTTGGATCTCGTCCTCCGCCTTGAACTCACAGAGGCAGACGGCGCAGCTCTCCACCGCCAGCTCCAGCTCCGAGAACTTCACCACCGGCAGGGTTTCTCTGATGAGCAGCAAGGGATTAACTGATTGAAATTCAGGCACACTCTCCGGAAAGGCGAAGCCGGAATCTATACCAGAATAAAAGAAGAAGATGGTAACGAGTTTTTTGATGAAAGATAGTATAGAAAGGATCTGCACAAACACCTTTGGTAACACAACGTCTGTAGGGAACCCCATTTTCCCACAATGCTTAGTCTTGTTTTATTTTACTTTATTGAATATAGTTTGGAGGAGATTCTGCTACATGTATGATTCAGTGCTAGCAGAAGATGATTGAATGATGAATAGAAAGAAATTAAGATTTAAGACAGAGAGAGAGGGAGTGAGTGTTACTATGTCAGCAGTAAGCAGACAATGTCAGTGATAATGCACAAACATAGCTGCATTAAATAGATTGCAAGCTGTGGACCGAAGTTTGATGGGCTTTGTTTTATTTTATGGAGTTTGATTTGATAAAAAATGACTGAGAAAACATCAATAGTGTGTTAGTAGTAGTGTGTTTTTAACTGCTGTCTTGATTGATTGTACATTTTGTCGCCTATATTCATTAAAGCAGAATGATAAACTAAATGTTTTGTCAACATCCTGCCAAAATTATAAAATCTCGAGTGTATAGTTCCCTTAAAAAAAACTCATAAATATAGTTCAAATGATAAAAAATTGCAAGCACAATCCCAAATATCCTAGTTCAACCGATAAAAACATCCGAATTGTTAGGTTAGATGTTATTACCAAAGTTTAAACTCCGACTTCTATTATCATGTTGTTTATTTACAAAAAGATATACAAGCACATTTGATATATTGAGACTCTTAAGTTTGAATCACTGCCACTTGGGGTGTTAATTCACCCAATTTAGGTCACACCAACTATTCAGCATGATGTGCTTCATTCCATATTTGTGTAGTTTGGGTTGAATTGAACTAATTTGGTAAAATTGAAAGTAGTTTGAAGCTATGAAGCTGACTAGTTGAAAATAAAATATAAGTTTTTTCAACAGTGATGGTTGGTAAATAAAACTTAGGATTGAAGTGGACAGTCATAGAATTGCAGCTTTCAATAACTACAAGAAATACTAAAACTTATCCTGGCTCATGATGAAAGAATGAATATCTTCGAAAACCTTGGATGCATTATGTCTCATATCTCATATGCTTATACATCTATAGTAGTAGTACATATATTAATTTTTCAGCTAGCACCACACCTGTATTGTACGTATACCATCGATGTTAATGGAGTCGTTGTCCTATCTCTAGTTGGGCCCTTCCTAACTCTAACTTATAAGATAGACATTTGGCTTGATTTAAATTAAAGATCATGTCCCAACTCTATCTCTTTCTTTTTGACATTCATTCATATGCATATGATGGCACATACCTACCATAGTGCCGTGGAAAAATGGCACCATGATGGTGAAATTTAACCACTTGTTGATTTAATGTCATTTTAAATGCAACGGGGCCATCTTTGTTATTGTAGAGTAGGACTTCACGATTTTGTTCAAGATATATCACACTTAATTAGTTGTATCAGAATAAGTAAAAAATTTGCTCAAAAAAAAAAAAAAAGAATAAGTTAATGATGTTGAATTACAATGATAGATTAGTCGATTAAGTGGTTGTGTGAATTATTAAATTTATTAATTGATTAATGCATATTTGATCAATTCACACAATCGATCAAATCGGCTATTTAAAAGTATAACAACAACAAAAAAATGATTTACAATGATAGATTTATTAGTAAAATTTAAGTAAGATTTTTTTTTTTTGAGATGCTAAGCTCGAGAGGTGAGTGTATCAATGTTATAAAATGAGTGATATGAAGCTCTATTTTTTTCTTTTTTAAGAAGATATGAAGCTCTTCTTAGAAATGGTGGTTGGACCTAACACAATCCCACAAAACCGGCTTGTGAGGTGAGGATTGCTCCCACTTATAAACACATTGTTAGGTCATGTCTTATCCGATGTGGGACTCTTAACACACCCCCCACGACCAACACTATTGAGCTTGGTTCGTGGACATAAATGGTGGGTGGTCCAATAGCGGAAACCTGATAGCAGGTGGTCCAATGGATCTTGGAGAGGCTCTGATACCATCTTAGAAATGGTGGTTGGGCCTAACACAACCCCACAAAACCGACTTGTGAGGTGAAGATTGTCCCTCACTTATAAACACATTTTCAGGCCATGTCCTATCCGATGTGGGACTCTTAACAGTTCTATTGTGAATGCCATTACTTTTTGATATTCTGGAGGCAAATTAATGTCGACGGACCCATGGAAGTAAATTTGACTTAAACAGTTTCATGATAACTTCATGCGAGTTTGGAGGGGTAAAGATCTTCTCCATTTATAAAAGTTAATGGAAGATGTAATTTGGAGGGAGATAGATACATCAAATAGATAGTGGGTCCTACCATTTAGTGGGTCCTACCATTATTAATTATTTTTTATTTTTTGCGTGTCTTTATCTCTCCAAATGGTAGAAATGGAGATGATGATAAACAGAGAGGATCTTAACACGATTAGATGCATGTCATATGCAATCAACCAATCGAATTCAACCTTACTCCTTCCCTTCCTTTTAAATTAAGTAAGTCATTTGTTTATTTCATACATATTAAAAAAAATGTATAAATGAAGGAGGGAGCGAGTTTTGCATGTTAAGAAACGAATATATTGTGGTTTAGCTAAAAATTAATGAGTTGGAGATTTAGGTTTAAGTATTAGTTAAGAGAAAAACTAATATAATTAACCTATTAATATTGGTCATTAAAAATAAAATAAAAGAAAGGAGTATAATGGCATGGGTTGTGCTAACTTGAATGCATGACTTTTAGGATAATATTTGCCTAATGATATTTAAAAGAAGAAAATAATGTTAGATAAGTTTTACATCTAAAAAAATTTAACGAAATTTTTCATTTTTTATCCCTATTAAACATAATTTTAACAATTTTTTGACATTTCTTAAAAATAATATGAAAATACATAAGTTGCATAAAACAAAACAGATGCACATAATTTGAACACTTCTAAAACATAAAATGACCATAAACTTATTATTAGAGACAAAAAAAAAAGTTTTGGAAGGATGAAAACATCACATTTTTATTTTTATAAGGTTATTTCTAGATTACTTTTGAAGAATGGTAGGTAATTTACCCTCCATATTTTTTAGGTCTGGAAAATTAGGAATAATTACAAAAAGATCAGTGGTCAAAAGTGTAGAGCAGTTACTCTAATGCAAAACCCGTCAAAGCAATGAAATCACCCTGAATGAGATAATGACCATTGAAACTTGACCTAAACAACTTTCTTCATCACTCAAACTAGCTACAATATAATTTTTAGTTGATGATAACCACAAATATTGACCATTTAGGTACAAATATAAAATATATACATCATTTAAATATTTTAGTAAAAAGAAAAAAATTTATATTCTTTTTCTATTTCTTTTCTATTTATGTGAGTGTGTTTAAATACTTTAAACCCAGACTTATAACCACTCAAATTTTGTTATATTAGATTGACAGTGAGATTCAAAGAATCCGGATGAACTAATTATTTTTTTAATAAAACTTACACTTTTATAACTTCACCAAAACATTTGTCAGTATTGTTTATCCAATCACACATTAATCTTTTCAATCATGATGAGAAAAAACTTTTATAATTTTAATGGTCTTGAGTAAAATTTAAAATTGAGTAATATACATTATAGGTTAGTAATGCTTTCATAAAATGTTTTTTGGTATTAAAAAAAGAGCGCAAAACCCAAAATAGCAAATGAAAGTACGCCAGTAAACAGATATCTTTTTTTTTTGAAAGATATCTATAGCTATGCAAATTTCAAATGGACAAAATTGAAGAGCATTTTCTTACGTGTTTTTTTGTTCTTGACTAAAAATACAATTTTTATAACAAAATTTAGTTGAGAATCTACGTAAAAGCATGTAAGAAAATGAACTCAAGTTTTTTCAATCCTTCTATTTCTTCAAACATGTTATACAAACTTTGAAGTTCACACTGAGGTCTCTAACATCCCCTAAAAAATCAAGGTCTCTAACACGTCATGAAGCAATTCAGAGTATAAATTATTTTGAATTGTCTTGGAAATTTAAGGTATTTATCGATGAAGGAGAATGCTAACCAATGTCCTAAGGACAATTGTTAAGCAACCAAAATAAATAAGTTTTTAATAAAAAGTAGTGTAATTATTACTTGGTCAATTGTAACAGCTTACTTTTCCAAGACAAAATTTCTACTTATGAATTCCTTAACCATTGCCCTTCGGACACTGGTTAGCAAGACCCATATTTTTTTATCGATTATTCATATTTTATTAATAATTTTAGAAGAGAGATTTATAATTATGATGACAAATAAGGATCGATATAAAACCAAAATATGAGGCATCAAATTTATATGTGAAATCATGATAATTAAGTCCTAGAATGTTTTTGTCAACAAAAAAAAAAGTCCTAGAATGTTGACGTTACACCGATAACGTGACAATCCAACGCCACTTGATACCAAAATCTAATGTATTGTCAATAACCCTTGTTTTAAGGCTACCAACAAAAAGTTTATTTTCATTATTTCATTAAATTAAATGTTATAACTTATAAGCCAAATGGCCTTATATTCAAACAGAAAATGTTTCATATATCAACATATGTTTTAAACCTCACTTATTTTTAAAGATTATTGGGTCGATCTTAATCTAACATGTATATAATGTCATACAGTGACGGATCTTACCTAAAATATTAAAAAAACGACAATATTAACCAAAATATTATAGTTGAAATTCATTAAAGTCATAAATAATTTCATTAAAAAAATATCACTGCAACAATCCAACACAATTAAAACTTCAAATATACTATTTACCAACTTAATATTCTATCCTAACCTTAGAAAATCAAAAAATACTAACGAGTCTCTTAAGAGATCCGCCCTTTATATGTCACATTATCTACACGAACGTCTAAAACATTGATAATTTTGAATTAAATGGAAAAGAAAATACTATAACCAATAGACCATATATATTACAAACTACATTGCTATATGTTGCAAGGAAAATGATTTGCGAAAATCACAAAACTACATGTGTCAACATTTCAAAACAATTGGGAAAGTTTTCAGTTGATTTTGAAGGAAATCACATGTTTGTGGCCAATATGAGATTATTTCCATGGACTTGGAGAATGGTGCATTAAACATCAAGCATTTTCCTATTACGTATACCATAAACATAAACTACCCTTGTTAATTTTACCAAGTTGATTCCTCACATAATGCAAGTGAGAAAGAGAAAGAATAAAGGGTTTGATGATAGGATTGAGAATGAGTTGGAAATGTGGGAAAGCAGGACAATAAGAGAAGGCGTGGCAACAATATAAGGCCATTCAGGACACGAGGCACAAATGTAAGAAGCTATGTACTGTGTTTGGTTTGGCCACCACCAACCAGGCATCAAAAATGGCAATAACCTTATAGCCAATCTCCTCTGACATTAGTGTCTGATGAAGCCAAGACACCATATTGGTCCACATCCATTGTTTCTCTCCAATCACTAAAATATAATAAACATAATTTCTAATACATTCATGTACCCTTCCTTTCACCATTACCTATATAACTCCAAACTCATTTAGTCCCCACCCATCAACTATTATCTTTGCTTTTGTCTCATTCTTTGTCTAACCTCAATGACTTCAATCCCTATCCGAATCACAATATCATGTTACACTTACACTTTCCTCTTTTCTTTACTTTTGTTTCTATAATTGTTTCCCTATCCTCATCGATGATATAATAGCATTTTTCTTAAATTAGGATGTCTACGTATCACGGTCGTGTCTGTATCTGTGTCCGTACATTATTAAACCTTGTTGTTTGTGGAGAAAAGCAAGCATTAGTCCCAAACTATTATGTTTTGCCTTAGAATTTAATGTTGTTTTCTTGTACTTTTCGTCCTTTAAATTCATCTTATTTTAACCCAACATACTAAAGTACTGGAGTGGCAGTAACAATTGGCCAGCTAAGTCCAACTATGATGACCTTACCTTAGAATTTCTTAATTTGATTCTAGCAATGCCTAGTTAGTCAGTTTAGCTATTTATATTAAGCTACATATCAGAAACTGTCTGCCATTAGGTTGATTGAATTTGAAGTTAAGAATTAGGCATCACAAAGTTCACCAGTCATGAGAAGTTGGAAATAAAATTGCATACAACCAAGTTTGTCAGATCTTTTTGTGCCCCAGGACAATCAATAATGGCTAGAAAATGGCTTAGGAGACAATTGGAAGCAACTTGCACATATTTTGTACTGCTTATGCTAATTGATTTTGTTCTCATTTCTTGTTAAATTGGCATGTGAGAGCACGTTTTATGATTGGCTACTATATTACAGATAATGTCTAAATTTGGAAGAAAAAATGAAAAAGATAACCACAGATATATGCTAGCTCTTCTCCATATTTTCTTTCATTTTATGATACACTGAGACACACAATTTGTAAATACCTATCTATACCGGTCAATATATTTTGACATTAATTAGTGACACGAGTTTAATTTATGATATTTTTATCACTCAATCTCTATGTCTCTCCCTCAAACCATCAGGTCATCTTATCACTCTCAATAATTTTTTGAGGATTACTTCGTTGCATTGATAATTGTCCTCCCTAGATTTTAATTAGAATGTTAATTGTGAAATTAAATATAAAAATAATCATAAAATATATATTTTTTATAGACATAAGATAATTTTTTAGATCGAGAGCATATAATATATAAAATACTTAATAAAATTTATTAAATAATTTTTTTTAGGGGATTAAACATTGTTTGTATACAAACAATAGATTAATCCATGTAGTAAGGGACTTTGACCCCATAAGCATATGGTCAGGGATTCCATTCGTGGCTCACACGTATAGAAAAAATCTGAAAGGGAGAAGAGGATTTATCTAGTGTGTCCTACAGGTTTTCCGATGAAGATGAGTCACTGTTAAGCGGCGGTGGAAATTTCATATCAATATCTTATATGAGAGAATTCGATGTGAGAACTAATATATTTGATTTGACAAAATACAAAATGTGTGTCTCTTCATTCTTTTGAGTTTTCAAAGAGACCGACAAATTGTTACACGTATATGACACTTCAATTTTGAGCAAACAACCATTAATTTAAATTTAATCCAACATAATTTAGATAAAAATTTTTTTTAGGGAGAATGTAATGTAACACAACGCTTCGCTTATTGCCTGATTTGAACGGAGATGAAATTAAACAGTAAATATTAATTTTTCGTATTATATTGTTTTGGAATGGATTTTGCGTACTTGTGTATTTTTAGTTATGATTTATTTTGGAAATGAATGAATTGATCTTTCTATGACATGCTTACCATTGAAGAAATGAATGTGTTTAAAAAATATAGTGAATGACTAGAAATGAAAAAATGAAGATAAGGTATTGTGAATGAATGAATGTGGTGAACATAAGGTATAGTGAAAGAATGAATGGTAAATAAATGTAGTGGTAGCCGATGATGGATATTGTGAAAAATGCACGTTTAGGTAGCCGATGATGGAATGTGTTCTAATAGCATATTTAAAACCGACGCATCTTAACTGCTGTTGGAAGTCAGCTGCAGTTAACTACCGCTAATACCAGCTTGAGTTAACTATAGTTGGATAGGAATAGGAATGAGAAAAATGAAAGGGAAAAGAGCAATCATCCATATTTGGGCTTCATAGGCTTTGAAAAGATAATAATCATTTGAAAAGTTCTTTTCTCACCTCCAAGAAGGGTGGTATTTTTTTCAAAAACACTACCAGAAGTGTGTGATTTTCTGGTAGATTCTATTAATTTTATCAAGGCTGTCCGTTGATGGTTCAAGTTCAACGGTGAAGATTTACAAGGAATGAACAGAAACTTATGCAAAAGTGTGAAAGAGTTGAGTTAAACAAGTATAATATAATTTATCACAGTGTTTAAACATCAAATGGGGATGTAGCTCAGATGGTAGAGCGCTCGCTTAGCATGCGAGAGGTACGGGGATCGATACCCCGCATCTCCATATTTCGTTTTTTGTGTTTTTTCAATATTTTCCATCTTTTGCTAATTTTTTTCTTCAACATAAAAGTTCTGAAGAAACACTATTAAAATCCTTGGCGTAGTGATAAATATAATAGTAAGTTAATCAGATTAACTAATCAATCCTACACAAAAATGATTGAATATATATTTTTTTAAGCAGCAAAAGAAATACAAGCAAAAATTTGCTACCTAGACAAACTCCAAAATCACTCCTGAGCAAAAAAGGCCACTCCCAATTCAGAGTGAACAACCGATACTAGGCAATGCAAGGTGAAACAAACTATCATTATAAATGAATTGATGCAAATGTATACTCCATGACAGCTGAGAATGAGCATAAGACAAATCCACCATCAAAGCTACAAAGATTTGTGATTTTCTGCAAAATGTTGTTATCCAATACAAGCTCTTGGATTCAAGTTTCATTGAGCAATAAATAGTATAATACAATGATTGAATATTAGTAAGAGTTAAATAGCCACATTCATGATCATGATACAGCTGAGATAGCAACTAGTATAGAATTTACAAAATCATCTACTTCTTCAATTACTAAAAATTTGTACAACTTTTCCTGTTTATGTTACAAAAATATGTACTATTCAATAGCCAATGCATTGAGCATTGTATCGCTACAAATTTATGGCGATTACTACCCTTTTTGTTGGCTTCTGTTTGCTTCTTCATGAAGATGAGGAAAGAAAGAATTCACCATTGGACAATCGTAATTCAGATCAGCAGGCCTTGCAAATTTATGCCTTCACAAATTGACCATCATATAAGTCATCAAATATATAGCAATGAGAAACTATGAGTAATTAGGATCATAGTTCTATATATTCTTACCATTCTTGATCAATCAGCATTTCATCAGTCAATCCAAACTGTCTTAACTCTTGTTCATCATGATGCATTGATAAGCTATACCTGTTAAATTTGTGCTTACAACATTTAGTTAGTTTTTCATAATCTATTAATATAAATATGGAAACTAACTAGTTAACCTTAGTTTACAAATGATGAAAAAAGCATAAAGGAGTGACATTACTGCTGACACGAACATGCACACGACATTGATACGTGGACACCCTTACTAATATGAGAATACAAATCAATTGAATGTAATGACATATATGATATGTTTCAGATACCAAACATCCGTTGCTATAGAGAGGAGTATATCGATAAGTTACCTTCCACCATAACCCTTTTCCATGACAAGCTCACCTCCATTGCCAAAATTGTTGAGACCCTCGAATTGTTCAACTGTCCATTTATACCATCTCATAAGAAAAACTCTAAGTGTTAAACCATGCGACACAATGACCAAGTTCACGTCAAAATTCTTCTCCCCGGGTGGCTGATACCGTCCAATATTAATATCTGCTCTTAGTGTTTCTCTAAATCCTATGGATCAATATCAAATCCAACATTAGATTGTTAATCATACTAGAATTTTGTGTGGATAATGTTTTAAATAAAAGTCTGAGATCAAGGCTTGACATAAAGATTTTTTACGTTTCTACATGACTACAACCGCCAGCGTGACTATGATTGAGGTTCATCGGTCATATTTAATAATAGAGTTTATAAAGTCAGTTATTACTGTTAGTTCGGCTCAATGGCAACTAAGCATGGCATCTTCTGCAGGATAGTATATATATGAAGCTTGTTGAAAATGCCAAGTTCAGTTGTGATTTAGCCTAACTACCTCTAACAAACCTAATCAGTTGATTAACTTTGCATACTCTTTTTATTTAACGGTAGCTCTCAACAATATAAAATTGCGACAAATAGCTATATAGAAAAAATTGGTACCTGTGATTCTATCGTATACATCAGCCGCAGATTCACCATTTGGAAATCGGTAAAAGAAACGACCATAAAGATGGCGTTGCGCTTTTTCAACTTTCATCAACTCTCTATTTTGAAAATTCCCTTACATAACATAAATCACAAAGAAACAATAAATAAATTTGAGAACATACCAATATACAAGACAAAAAACTAAACTAGGTAGAAAAACTTTTGAATTAGTTACCGAAATCTTGTTCTCTAATTCGAGGCTCTTCTCTGAATCCAGCAATTCTTGAACGTTCAAAGGGACGAGCTAAGCTTTGCAAAGTTTCGAGAGTCCTTCTATATGGAGACACATAAAAGTAGAGTTGCCAATTTTCATCACTATCTTTCTCAATCATGTTCTTGATTCTTTGTCCACATTCCTCTGCTTGAACCCTACCTCTATTTGTGAGGCCTATTTTTGGATCAGGTACCCTTGTGTAAACACTCTCATCCACGTTCCCTTCACTCTCTCCATGTCTAACAAGAATTATTCTTCTAGGCCTTGGAGGTACTACACCAACTTTGGAGGCTAGTAAAGGGTTTATCAGAGGATTTTTCTCTGGAAACCTGGTATGTCCATTGTTGTTGGTTAGTGAATCTACAGGGTCTGTTTGGTTGTTACAACATTGGATTAGTAAGTATGTGTTGTTAGTCTTAGAATAATTGGAATTAGTGTTGGGTTTGATATTAAGATGTTTTTGTTGAGATACTGAGAGTGGTAGTGATGTTATGGCAATGCCCATGATATTTTTGAATGCAATTCTACTCAGTCACATATTTATTTCTTACCCATAAGTCAGAATTCATGGTTCATGTAGTAATGTGGACATTGTGTATTTGTGGTTGACATGAATCAAAAATCTTAGTTATCATGAATGATAGACCAAGTAGTCCATATGTAATGACAAGTGGCGGCCTACATGTGGGGTCCTAATTACTATGTCTTGTACCTTGGAGTATAATTCTTAAAATTCTTCAACCAAAGTTAAGAGTTTGTTTGGTAAAATTAACCGATAATTGAAAAGCTAGCCTATAACTTATAATTTTGAGTTGATGGATGATAGTTTGTATGCATATGTGATGATTAACAACTGATAGCTTATAGCTGGCTTATAACCCTATCAATTATACAAGTGTTTTAATTGCTAAAAATCCTAAATTATCAGTATCGTATTTTCATTGGTAAAAAATGATGGTTTAAGAAAAGATTCCACATCGTATTTTCATTGGTAAATTTAGCCGATAATTGATAACTTAAGTGAGTGATAACTGATAACTAACTTACAATTGATAGTTTATAAGTTATTGAGTGTTGATAACTAACTTATGAAAGTATTTTACCAATTGACAACTTGAGGCTATATGATGAGTAAAGCTTTACCAAGAGGGAACTTTCCGTTGTGCAAATATTTCCAGCACCACGGAATATTTTCATTATGATTAAATATTTTACCAATTGACAACTTGAGGCTGTATGGGTGCTAAGTTGTTGAAGTTAGTTAAAGTTCATATTGATGCCAATGATCTTGCTATGATGAGTAAAGCGTTATGAAGAGGAAAGTTTGAAACTTGTTGTAATATCGCCGGTTTGACGATTTCCTCCACATAGTTGTGTGGGGGATATTTGTTGGGTGTTAGGCTCTCTTTCTATGTGGAGAAAATCTCAAATATGTTAGCTCATTATGTCTCACTTATATAAGTGACGAGATGTCATATTAGAGTTTAGAAAGAGTAATTTTTGTGAGAAGAGTAGTCACCAAAAGAGAGAAAAGAAGAGAGAAAATTAATCTCGTTTTCTCATGTCTGTCTCTGTAAAACAGTGATTGCAGATTCGTTAACCGTAGGACCGGGATGATTGTTTGAGAGCAGGTTCGCAACACCTGAAACTTCCTTTTCACCTATCAGATTGTCCAAACAAGGTTTGAGCTAAGATAAATTCGTCTTGCACTAAAGCAATATTTTTAGGGTATTTTTCATCTTTCTTGTTCTCATTTGTAAGCTTTGTTGCTTACTTGCTTTGGCTAGTTGTTGACATTTTTGTGCATCACTTTTGAGACTCTCTTGTTAACATTTTCCTTTTTATTATAGTGAACCTATTTTATTGGTTTGGACGACTCGTGGTTTTTACCCTTACGTTGACGGGTTTTCCACGTTAAAATATTTTGGTGTTCAATGTTATGATTCAAATAGCACATGAGAAAATACACTTGGCAAAATGTAATTGGTTGAGGTAAGTGGACATGTGACTAGTGATTGTGCATAAATAGGGAAAGAATGATCATTAAAGATTAGGAAGAAAAATGATGAAGTCTCTCCTCTTTCTCATTGGTACTCTCTAGTAGAGTAATGGTTAAGTCTTAGACTTAATCTTCTTGTATCTTTTTTTAATGTTTCTATGTACAAGAACATCAATTTTAATTGAGTTCTAATCTATCAATTTTACCTTTCATTTCACAATCAATTCACAATTATCCATATTTCATATTCCCAATTTTGAGAACCCTTACATTCACTTGTATCTTTTATTTGCTTTTACCTGCCATTTATTTGTTGTTGATCTTCATAGATTCTTGCAACTTTGGGGAATTTTTGTTTCCCCTGTGCATTGGTGTGTTACCATATTTGTGTTAATTTTCCATCAGAATGGTATCAGAGCCTTGATTTGGCTTGGTGAAAAAAAGGGACTGGGATCCTAGTGTGGATCAAGCTGGTGATGGGTTGACTTGCATTTGAGGGGGAGATTGTTGAAAATCAAGTGTGAGTAATTGTGTCCCACATCAGTTAAAAATAGAGAAAAAGTTGGATATATAAGAGAGGGGACACATCCGGACTCCCCAACACGACTTTATGACGTTTGTCATACATTCGGTCATATTTAAGTATATTGTGCCACTTTCTTATGTTAATCCAAAAATATCTATGTTTTGAAATATGATTGGATATATACGTGTAAAAAGTTTTACGTGAGTACATACCAATTACACTCATTAATTAAAGCGTTAACCATCAATTTATTTTATCTGGTTTGTTGTTGTTTAATCAATTTGATCATATAGAAATCAAATCATTTTTAACTTTTCACAAAATCCTGAAGTGGTCGAGTAGCTGATTAAAGTTAGAACTTTGTTGTGGATACGAAAGTAAAATGTAAAAAAATACATGTCTTATTATATTTAGAAAAGATACATAAAAATAAAGGGTTAAGGTTCTCACAGAAATGCCAAGCACAAGGACTACTGCAGCGCGACTGTGTTCTTAACATCAGTATTGAAAGCATAGATTATAACGCGCAAAAATTAGACACGGTAAAATTTCACATGAGGTAGCATATTGTTGGTCCCCTATGCAGCACATATACGGACACAGACACGGACACGACACGGATACTGACACGCCGACACCGTCAATAATTTAAGAAAATCACCTAATTCAGTGTAATAATATGTGTCTGTGTCGTGTCGGACACGTGTCCGTGCCCTATTCATGATTTATAGTTTAGAGGCAAATTTTGACATTATTACAGGTTGGATACTGGAATTTGGCTTTTCATTGTCTCCAGATTCCCCTCTGAATCTCTGAATATCTATCACGTGTGATCATGAGAAGATTGAATTTGGAGGTTGTATTCTAACGATGGCTCCAAAACACTTCTTTTGGCTGTATGAATTACCCAACAGTAAGGTGTTTTGATATGGCCTATTATGGGGACAGATTTTGATGATTGCCATGGCAGATATTTCTGCCAAAATCGTTTTTGTTTTCAATGTCATCAAAACAAATTCATAATATACTGCTAACGTGAACAAAAAGAAAATGGGGTTAAATTGTTTCTCAGTAGCTGTTTTATGTTTTCTTGTTTGTAATAGCAATGTATATATATAGTTAAATTTGGTGTCAGAGATCGAACTTTTGTGACCTCTGCCTGCAATGCGTCTTGCTCATGGTCGAGTCTTTTAGGTCTGAAGCCTGATTTCCTCGATCAATCCTCTTATAATGTTTTCCTGGTCAATAGGACAATGGACCGAGAATATGGATTATGGGTCGAGCACCTTTCGATCAGTATTACTCGGCTAGCGTGAGATCAACGTCCTTTGAGCCAACTCTATTGTATGACATAAGAACCCCCAAAATATAAGTCCCATAATTAAGGGTGAAATGTTTAACGTAGTAAGGGAAGTTGTAATTTGAAATCTATAACGGTACACGGCCCCAAGTTCAAGGCATACAAGGGCGAAATGCTTGTAAGCGGGTAGTAATTAGAAATCTATGATGTTACGGTTAGCAACAGCAAGAATTTTTGTTGCTAGTATCTTAAGGTACACTGAGATTTATTTTCTTTTTGTTCATATAATTGATAAGTTAGTAGTTTTGAATTATGAATTTTATTTTTAAAACTACTTTTGTGTTCTTTAACTCATCAATTGAATTACCTATCTATGTGCGACTAAATCCAAGTTATTTATTCTCCCATCTAATTTATTTTTGTGCAAGCATGGTATCTGAATAATGAAGAAGCAAATATCATCTCCAAGGAGTAGTAAATTACAAATTGAACTTCTCCTTTATTTCAGTAAACTAAATTACAATCTGTATCAAATATGACTATAAACTACAAATTTTTTGCCCACACTTCTTTCCACACCCCATCCCATTTTAGGGAAAATGACAAAATTTCACATTTAGACTCAATAAATGAAGAAATAAAAACAAAGAATTAATATAGACATGAACCTAACATTAATCAATCACAATTTACAATCAAGGTTCACTGACCTCACCATCTTTACATATGCCCACATCTATCACCATTCTTCCTTTCTTATTTGACTTCATCACTCTGCAGCAGTTTCTCCTTGGAGCCTGCCAAATATATTAGCAAAAAGTCAAAGAAATTAAGTAATATTAATTTCTCAACATATGAAACCACAATTAGGTTTTGCAAGTTCAAACTAAAAGCCTAAGAAACACTCAAAACAAGTTGGAACTTATAGAAGCTAAACATTACTAAGAAACCTGCTCGTATATTTAATTGAATATTGTTTAACGTAGTTACAAGTTAGTTATGATTAGTAAGAATTAGTTGAATTTACTGTATCTTACACTAATTCGAATTTGTAATAACTAACTTGTAACTACCTTAAACAATAGTCAACTAATTCTAACAATATCCGAGAAGAAGAACATACTCTATCCCATAGATGCGGGTCTGGCTTCTTATATACGACAACTTTGTCAAGAGCAGAAGGATTAGCCATTTTCCATCGGCATTCCGGATGAGGAACGCGATGCTTTTCATATTCACTCACTGTCTGTTGTATTGTAGAATTGAATTTAGCTTTTGAAAGGTAAAACACAAAAGGCTTCTGACACGGGTGTCGAGTAACAGGACGTGTGTTGAAAGCATAAGCAGTGTAATCAGCTCTTCTATACCAATTAAGGAATGTCCGTGAAGGCATTTCAATTTCACGGGGAGAAAATATCCCGCGAAATATTTGAACAGCAAAACCCCATGAAACTGAAATTGTCCATCTCTTTTCTTTATCATAGCAGATTGATTGTTGAATGAGTCCTGCTGAGTCGAGCTTCATTGGTATTGTAAGGCGTTGAAGCGCTTCTACTCTTGTGGCATTTGGGAAGATTGGCTCAACTACATCAAGATGGTGCAGTGATACCAATGGAGTCACTGGATGAGCTGCAAGAAGCCCAAATAGGTTCCCATACACATCATACTGTTCCAATAAAAACATGAACTATTAGTATCAAAACTAGCACAATAGTCTTTCACCTCACACTGTTTATAAACTCTTTTAGTCTCACTATTTTATCCGATGTGAAACTTATAATTTTAACATTCTCCCTCAATTTCAACTGGATTAGTCTCTTCAGCGGTCCATTTCTAACTTGATGATGAACATGTATCGACTTTTTGTGTCGAGATATGAGTGGTCTTTGGACTTTTACTTCACCATGATTATAAACTATTGTGGTCTACTATTTTATCTTATGCGAGACTTCTATTTTCAACAAAACTGAAGGCATGGCTCACCAAAATTTCCTAACATACAAGACCAAGATCACTTTGATTAAACCAAAAAGAACTAAGAAATTACAATAACTTTTTTGCACCTAATTAATAAAGAAAGGCTAAATAAAAGACCTAGTTTGGTCGAAAAACATTAAAAGTGCTTATCTTTTATAGTTTAGCACTTGGTCTTACCGGCTGAACTATAGACATGTCAACTACTGTTCAAAGTTGAAAATACACTAGAATATAGCTAAAACTCCACTTTCCATGAATTGCACTAGAAATGGTAAAATAAGTCAAATTTAGAAACTTGTGTGAATGGAAGAGGCACAAATAAGTTGTCCACCACCCACCCTATGTAAAAGGATGTGTGTACTTTAAGCTTGGAATAAGATATTTGTTGCATTTTTGGGTTAGAAACAAAATATCACTATCAAACCAATCCATTTCAGCAACAACCTATCAACTTAACGGCTGAACAAATCTAATTAATAGGTTAGTAATTAAATCATAATACCATGCAAGCATACGTGACAATCTAAAGATGCTTTCATGATCTTTATAATTATAATATATATTTCCTATGGATTTTCTTCTACTTATTTTTTATATTTTGACCCAGGGAAGGGATGATCTGAGTTATAACTGCAGAGGGCACACACAAAACAGAGCCCATTCCTTAGTGTAAATTTGCTCTCGTGCTTGTAGCCAGAGCTTGGTACAATGCGGGACCTACCTTGAATTCTTTGGGCACACATATATAATAATAATACTCCCCTTCATTATTCTATCAAGATCCTTTCAAATCCGGAATTCTGCTTAAAAATGTCTTGAGAGTCAAACCACTATATTGTAACATCTTGAAATAATAGAGAGAGAGTCTTAGTGGTGAAGACACCGACACTACATCATTCATTTCCCATGGGACAAACTACTGTAAAAGTTGGCAGTTACCCACTCATAACAGAAAAAAAGAAAGAAAAAAAATCATGGAAAGTTCACTCATCTCATGATACAGAAATAATTACGTTAAACAAGGCAAAAAAACCGCAGTCATGTCTTATCACCCTACAAATGTCACAGTAAATGTCACCTGGTGAAAACCGATTTCTTTGGTGAGTGGAACACCAAGTTCAGCCATACAAGCTTGCATTCGATCATCCGAACCATAAAGTCCAGGATACCTATGAATACAACGATCCTGCATTTTCACTAGAGCTTTTGCCAAACCATAACTAATTGCAAATCCACCACCACCATAAGCCATTCCATAAGAAAAATATATATTCTGCAAATGACTCTCTGATAAACTCCCAATATAATAAAACTGCTTATGATCATACTTATTCAAAACCCTAATCAAATTATCTGTCACAAAAACTGTGTCGTCGTCTCCCATTACAAACCAGCGCACATCTTTAAGGCCTAAACGCAACGTTTCAGAAACAATGCGTGAGATTCTAATAGCGGAACGGTGACCTTGTTTGTTTGTGTATGGAAAATTTGACGTGTCGGTTGAGATTTTCACCGGTGGTAGACCTTCGTTTGGATTTGTTTTCACGTTGTCGTCCATCCACACAATTCCTCTCATTTTCTTCTCATTGTACCTGTTTACATCAAAAGAATAATTAGTCCAATCATGTATTGACCAATTGACTAAAGTGGAAGTATTTGTCTATTAGCTGATACACAACGCCATCAACTGATGCAAAATCGTCTAATAGGCAAATCGGACGATTAGCTCATTGGAATCAACTGATGCAAAATCGTCTGAAAGCCTAATCAGACGATTAGCTAGTTGGCTAAGCACTAAATTATGCATTAAAAGATCAGTACCATAGTTTTATGTAGTTCTTTCTTTGTTCCCAAAGTTTTGATGAGGCTGCAATTCCGAACACCACGTGCCGGAGCTCGGTTCTTTTAAAAGAAGAAATGATAGTGCTGTTTGCTGCATTGATGCTTGAAGAGTGGTGGTTGATGGAAAATGGACCATGGTTGCAATTGCTTGAAGTGGAAACGAGTTTGAGAGTGTAAATGAAGTAGGTTAGAGAAACAGCTAGGATTAGCCATAGCATAATCTTTGCTGAGTGTGAATGTGAAGGTCGTTGTTGTGTGGGATTCACTAAGGTTGGGTTTAGTTTTTCTGAATCTTTCATATTTTTGTTTTTCTAATAATGTTAGTTTCTGTTTTCTATAATGATAAATAGAAAAAAATTGCCTAATGCAATTTACAGCTAGAAACAAAGCTAACAACAAAAAAACCTTTTGTAATGTTATATTTTGTTTTTTGTTATGAATTAGATTAAATCAGATCTTGTAGAATTGTTGATGAGGTGCATGACAACACACACTGTACGAGGTATGAGGGGGACCTATGCATTCAATTTGAAGATAACTCAGAAAAAACAAAGGTAATATTATTATTAAGATAACTCAGAAAAATCAAAGATTTAAGAAAAGAATCGATGGGAACGAGGAAGAGAATGGAGCTGGAAAGGAAAAGAGAGAGGAGAGGGTAAAGTCAAGAGCATGCAGAGGTGACAGGTTGCACTTGCACCCACTCATGTACTGAAAGTGTCTCAATACCAATATTTTTATGATAATTATTTTGTGGGGACTCAAACTTAAATGAGAGAGGCTTTAATCTAAGCTTTTGATTTTGAGTGTGACTTGTTGTCAACTTAGTGTATATATAATTAGAGTATCAATGAATTTGATAGATAATCTACTAGTACTTGTACAACACAATTTGTTAGAGAAACGTCTAAATTTCCAATCTATGAAAAAGTCTAAATTTCTAATATTTTGGTGTCGGGTTTTCGTGGGGCTACATTACAAACCATAAATAGCAAATGAATAAACCATTGGATATCTATTTCTATATTTTGAGTAGGTTAACTTGTGTTTTCTATTGATCCCAATGATAGTGTCACACTAAACAACTCATCATCATCTACAAATAGGTTAGTCTCCAATTTGCCTTTTTTTTTACTTGTCTTGTCGGTAATGACTAAATGCAAATACAATACAAAATTAGATTACCATACAAATTTCCATTTTAAGTTTTGGTAATATCTAACTTGAAATACTTGGTAACTTTTATATAAATGTATAAAGAACAAACTATACTTAGACGAAAACTTGTTTTACTTTGGCAATGTTACTTTTGCTTAATAAAATTAAATGACAGTTTCTTAACCCACAAAAGAAGTCAATACCTTTGTAAGGAAAAAAGAAGAAAAATAATTACATTTCTATTCGGTACTACCATGATGTAAGTCTTGTAAGTTAGTGTTCGAGGTTTTAAATCAACAAATTAAAATGGTAACCATGATGTATGTCAATGCTAAACAACATAATTTTACTTTAGTCAACGACTGTTGCTGTCAATCAAATTTTTTTGTACGTATGTTGCAACAATGTTTTCACATACTCCCTCTGTCTCACAATATTAGTAGTTTAAGGTTTGTGTACGATTATTAAGGAAATAATTAATTGTATTGATTTCAATGGTAAAATTAGTAGTATTTACTACAATACCCTCATTAATTGTAGTTAATGGAGTAGTTAAGTTGGATAAAATTCAATAAATAAGGGTATAATAGTGGGAAAAAAAATAATAAATGTTGCATTGGTATTGTAAAGTGACAATTATGTTGAGAAAAAGAAAAAATAGTAAAGAGACAATAATTGTGAGACGGATGGAGTATTTTTTTCACTTTGGTTATATTTTATTTTTTTTAAGAACACTTTGTTTATATTTGAATCTTATTTTGTAAGAAACGACGTTAGCTTGGGTCTATAGTTATCGTATTATTAGTAGATATGCATAATAAACAAACTCTAAGAAAACTCAAAAATAGACCATGTTGGTGAGAATTTATACGAAATATGGGTGTTTCGAGAATGCATGTTAAGTGTTTGATGAAATGAATGTGAGGAATTTGCTGGTTTCATAACTCTAATTTCTAGCCGTCTAAATCCACCGTAACCGCCGCCGGAGTCTAAGCTGTTTCGGCCTCCTTCTTCATCTATTACTGTTGGTTGCTACCTGCTCCTAGGGTTTGTGCCGCCGCTACCCTTGTGAGATTTTGCCGTTGTTCGATGAGAATTTTTCTCCCTTGGACGTATTGATTTGCCTTGTTCTATTTCCTACCATAATTTCCCATCATCTTTTGATTGAATCCAATTGCCGCTTTCATGGGTGAATCCAATTGTCGTTTTCGTAGATGTGCTTGATCGCAAATTTTAAGCTTGTGATTGTTTTGATTGGTTGTTCGGTTATTCGCTTCTGCCATCTTCTTGCCATGAGTGGTTTGGTTTTCTTTAATAATGTTTGATGAATCCAATGTATGATGAATCTGATGTATCGGCGGAACCTGCAAGTCAGGCCTGCCGGGGTCCATGAGTCTCCTAGCATGGAATTGCCGGGGTTTAAGTAGCCCGAGTGTGATTCCTGATTTAAAGTACCTAGTTTGGTGCTTCAATCCGGATCTTCTATTCTTAAGTGAGACTCTAATCCACCAAAATAAAATTGAAGTTTTTCGTTACGTTCTTGGTTTCGATTTTTGTTTTGCTGTTGACCGCACCGGTAGAAGTGGGGGTCTTGCTCTGTTTTGGCGTTCTTCTTTAAATTGAAATCTTGTTAATTACTCCAACAATCACATTACTGTAGAAATAATTGATCCTATTCTTGGTGCTTGGAAGCTTATCGGCTACTACGGGTACCCCAGTGGGGAACTTAAGCAAGTTGCGTGGAATTTCCTCTGTAATTTATCTGAACAGCTTGCAGGTCCTTGGTGTATCTTTGGTGACTTCAATGACATAATTGATGACAGTGAAAAAAGAGGTCGCACAACAAGACCGCGGTGGTTAATTAACGGTTTTCGTCAAGCTGTCCTTGATTCTGGTTTATCGGATGTGCCGGTTTGGGTACGTCTCGCGCCGTTGAGGAAAGGTTAAACCGTGCCCTTGCTAACAATGCTTGGTTTAATTTATTTCCAAATGCTTTACTTGAAAATCTTGTTGCCCCGGCTTCGGATGACTATCCGATTCTTTTGCATCGCTGCTATGTACCTCGAGGTCCTCCTTCTTGTCGCAAATTCAAGTATGAAAATGCTTGGCAACTTGAACCAGGATTTCATGAGATGGTAACTGCTTCCTGGAATACAAATTTACATCATCCTATCATGCCCAAGCTTGCAGCATGCGCAGATGATATGTCCTCGTGGAGTCGAAATCATTGTAAAAAATTGAAAGCTGACATTGAAGATTGCCAACGGCAATTGAATTTTTTGCGTAATAATAATACAAGTACAAATCAAACGCAGCTGCTGGAGGTTAGAGAAAAGATGCAGAGATTACTCGCTCAAGATGATGCGTATTGGAAACAAAGAGCAAAAACGCATTGGCATAAAGACGGTGACCGTAACACAAATTTTTTTCATGCTTTCGCTTCAGCAAGAGAAAAGGTAAACCGTATTTTATCTCTTGATGATAATGATGGTAACAAGTATAGCTGTCAAAGCGGGCGGCCCGGCCCATTTAGGCCCGGCTCTAACGGGCCGGGCCAAAAAGCCCGGTTGAAAAACGGGCTTAAAATATGCTACCCGAGCCCGGCCCTATACGGGCCGCGGGCTAAACGGGCCGGCCCGTATTAAAAATTACATTTTTTTAATAAAAAAAGTACTATAAAATACTCCTATAAATTTTTTTATAAATAATATTTTTAATATGTTTAAATAATGTTTAGCATCAAAAATAAATTGTAAACATTTTTGTACAAACTTTGTAAACTAAAACGGCGAGGAAAAGAATTTTAAATAAATTAGATACGTTATGGTTATAGATATTTATATATTCGATCTTTAAAATTATAAATAACGAAACGAATAAATATAATTTTATATTACATTTATATTTGTGTTAATTCATTGAATTTTCACTTTTATTTTTTACTTTATAATCAACTAAGTAAAGAATATTTTGAAAAATATAAATAATTTATAGAATTTTTTTTTGTTATGCGGGCTAACGGGCTACCCGCGGCCCGTTCGGGCTAGCCCTAACGGGTACCGGGCTTTTTAGGGCCGGACTAAAAAGCCCTATTCAAATTCGGGCTCAATATTTAAGGCCCAAGCCCTATAATTAATCGGGCTAAACGGGTCGGCCCTTACGGCCCGACCCGTTTTGACAGCTCTAGTAACAAGGTAACAGACTCTCAAGGTATGCGGAAGTAGCAAAAAATTATTTTGTTGATCTTTTTCATAAACATAACAACGTTACCTCCCCAGTCATCGATGTTATCCGTCATTCTATATCAGAAGCTGATAATGATAGGCTTACTGCTCCTTTTACAAAAGTTGAATTTCGCGATGCAATGTTCTCTATGCATCCCGATAAATGTCCTGGACCCGATGGTTATACTCCGGGATTTTTTCAAAAATTCTGGAACTTATGCAGTGATGACATTTTCAGAGAGTGTTGTGCCTGGCTTGATTCTGGCCAATTTCCCCCCGACTTAAACATGACAAACATTGCTCTCATTCCTAAAGGTAATGCGCAGACATCTATGCGCGATTGGCGGTCAATTGCACTTTGTAACGTGCTGTATAAATTGATTTCCAAAGTGCTTGCGAATAGGTTGAAGGTTATTCTTTCTAAATGTATTTATGACACTCAATCTACATTTGTTCCGGGTCGTTCTATTCTTGATAACGCTATGGCGGCAATAGAGTTCATTCATTTCATGTAGACAAAGACTCGGGGCACTAACAGGTATGTGGCTTTAAAGCTTGATATTAGTAAGGCCTATGACAGGATGGATTGGGAGTATCTCTGCGAGGTAATGGTTAAAATGGGATTTAATGACAAGTGGATTCAATGGATTAGCATGTGTATTGAATTGGTAGATTACTCTGTTATTGTAAACAATGAACCCGTAGGTCCTATCATTCTCGGTCGTGGTCTTCGACAAGGGGACCCTCTATCTCCGTATCTTTTTATTATGTGCGCAGAAGGTCTCTCTTCGCTCATTAGGGATGCGGAGGATAGAGGCACAATTTCTGGAACTCGAATTTGTAGAGGAGCTCCTGCTATATCTCACCTTTTATTTGTTGATGATTTTTTTTTCTATTTTTCAGAGCAGATGAAAGCGAAGCTCAAGTCATGAAAGATATTCTTGTCACTTATGAAACGGCTTTTGGGCAAGCTATTAGTTTACCAAAATCTGAAATTTTTTGCAATCACAATGTGCCGGACCCATTGAGGAATAACCTTGCTTCTATTTTAGGGGTTCAGGCAATTCTTGGTACAGGTGCATATCTAGGTCTACCCTCCATGATTGGGAGGAATAGAAACTCCACGTCCGCTTTCATCAAGGATCGTGTGTGGCAAAATATCAATTTGTGGAGTAGTAAATGCTTATCTAAAGTGGGACGTGAAGTGATGATTAAATTCGTTTTGCAAGCCATTCTGTAGTACGTGATGAGTATTTTTCAACTTCCAGCAAAACTTATTAACACGATTGAAAAAATAATAAATTCTTTTTGGTGGGGTCACTGACGCACAAATCAACGAGGAATAAATTGGTTAAGTTGAGAGAAATTATCTATGCACAAAACCAATGGAGGAATGGGGTTCAAAGACCTTACGGCTTTTAACCTTGCCATGTTAGGAAAACAAGGTTGGAAATTCGTAACGGAACCAGACTCCCTCGTTGCTATTCAAGGCACGATATTTTCCAAACAACACCTATCTCACAACTAATATTGGTCATAATCCTAGCTACGTTTGGCGTAGTATTCTGTGTGCTCGTTTCATTGTTCGTTGCGGTGCTCGTTGGAGTATAGGTACTGGCAGATCTATCCCTATCTTGGGAGAACCTTGGGTCTTGAATGGAGAGAGTATTGCTACTAATATTATAGGCGCACATTATGTTCATCACGCTACTGTTGATAATTTGATGTTAACAAATGAAAAGAGATGGAATGAGGTGGTTGTCAGACAGGTTCTTAGTGCAGATTTAGCAGATAAAATCATGAGTATGCCACTAGTTGCTCATGTACAGGCAGATCGTTTAATTCGGAAGGTTGAAAAGAATGGAAGATATTCCGTGAAGAGCGCCTATCGTTTATGTGTCGAGGAGCTTATTGACTCTTCTCATCTTCGTCGTCATGGTAATTGGTCAAGTATTTGAAAGCTTAAAGTTCCTTCAAAGATTCGAAACTTAATTTGGAGGATTTGTCGGGGTTGTTTACCTACGAGGATGAGGCTTCAAGATAAAGGTGTGCAATGTCCTACGCACTGTGTGAGTTGTGACTCCAGTCAAGAAGATATGGCACACTTATTTTTTCACTGTTCTTTTGCGGTCCAAGTTTGGCGTTTTGCAGGTTTATGGTCTCACATTCAGAACGTAATTGCAACTTTTGTACCGGTAACATACATGATTTTCAACCTGCTGGAAACTCTCCCAACCGAACAGAAACAGACCCTTGCAGCCATGGTATGGAGCATTTGGAAACATCGGAACCTGAAGGTGTGGGAAAACAAGACAGAAACTGCTGCCACTGTTGTCGAACGTGCCCGCGTTATGATTTCTGACTGGCAGCTAGCAAACCTCAGCCTCCCAGCTGCGACTGCTGCTGTAACAACAGGTTCAGCCGCTCATTTGTCTCCCAACGCCGCAACATCCAGCTCACCTGCAGCTGCTATGGTTCGGTGGAAGAAGTCGAGTGTGGGGCGATACAAATGCAATGTTGACGCAACATTTTCGTCAAGTTTCAACCGTACGGGGATTGGTATATGTATCCGGGACGAGGAGGGCACTTTTGTTTTAGCAAAAATGGTGAGCTTCCCTTGTTTACATCAGGTTGCGGTTGGTGAAGCAATTGGTTTATTTGAAGCCCTCCAATGGCTTAGCGACATGTCTTTCGACAATGTTGATTTCGAGCTAGATTCAAAGGTTACATGTGATGCTTTCCTTTCTCATAGAGATGATATTTCTGAGTTTGGGCATGTTATCGCATCTTGCAAAGCTCTCTTTTCCGCTTTCTTTACAAACTCCAGGATAGAGTTCACTAGGCGACAAGCAAATGCAGCTGCTCATGTTCTAGCAAGAGAGGCTATATTTCTATCTAGTCCCATTACTTATTATCATATCTCATCTTGTATTAACAATATTATTATTAATGAAATGCAGTGGGCATGTTTTTCTTCAACAAAAAAAAATTAACTTAGGTCTATAATACGTCCAAAAGTTTTGGTTCTTCTTTGAGTGGTCTATGGTGACAATTCTCTGCTCGGATGCCACATCACCTAATAAATTGTCAGCTATTGCTTAACTTTACACATCATAAGAACAAACCTCAAATCCAGTGGTGGAGATAATTTCCAAAACTTTAAAAAATAGGGACCATATCTATTTTCATATTTAAAAGTTGAGAGAAAAATAGGGGTCAAAGGTGCTTTTTTTTTTTAAGGAGGTCAAAGGTGCATTTAACACTTAGCATTTGCCATATTTTTCTTCTAATTCACCCTAACTAGAGCATTTTACATCCACTTTAATTAAGTTTCTTGACTCCACACAAGGCAACTTTTTTTTTTCGAGAACGAGGCATCTTTTATCTTTTATTCCTATAAGTTTAGAACTTTGGACCGCTATGAAACTAGTAATTTATGAGTGTCGTTGGATGGGGATGGTGCTTATCGTGCATCGTGTCTAGGAATAGTGGAGGAGCACCGGTGGAGGCAGGAAAAAAAAGTTCTGGTAGATCATTAAAATAAATTATAATATGTAAACACAAAATTAAAGTTGTAAAAAACATTAAGCACGGAGTTGAAGTAGTGAAATTTACATACTATAAATTGTAGAACTATTTTTATGTAGTACAACTATTAACTAGAGGAATTTTTAGTTGAGAACAGTAAAACCCCCACAAATTAGAAGTTCTGTAAACTTTCACTAATCAGTCAAGTATAATCATGACAAAAATCATGTAGGCCACTTTTCTAATCGCCAAAAACTAAAACCGTTCAAAAATTGTTTAAAATATAGCAAAATAGACTTATATTTTAAATTTTGTAGTTTTTCCTGACGGACCACTACACCGCTTTATGGGAGTTTGGATCTGTCGAAAACCAAAACCAGCGTAAAATTGTTTAAAATCTTGCAGAGTAGAGCTTATAGTTGTTAATTTTTTAAGTTTTTCGGATGGGCCACCAAAGGCTCTGCCATTGAGGAGGAGGGTCGTCTTTTTTGTAGAAGTTGTTTTGTTGGTAAGATTCGATATTTGATTTTTAATTGGAGGCATCGTTGAAGTAAATTACAGTGATTTCTTGAAGATGGTTTCTAGCTAGGAACAAGGGGGGTCTTGTATGTACTATGGATGATTTTCAAATCCTGTGATTTGTATTTTGTCGTGATTTAGTTTGGCGTTTTTTTGACAGGTCGGGTATCCTTTATACTTTTTCAGCTTGGATTAAGTCTTTGTAATTTTCTCCATTAACTAAAGAATATGAGTTTACACATACAATTTTTTACACATGAAATTGGGTTATTTCCTCAAATGATCAGCTCTTGGAATCAAATATGAATTCTTTCTCCACAAGAGCTACATTACCAACTCTTCTAACATCATATGATTAAGTCATTAGGTAAAAGAAATCGAAAGATATTAAAACATATTTACTTAATTGCATGTTTATTGAATAGCAGAGGGACTAAGTGTAAGTTTTTAACAACTTATTAGTTTCAATCCAAACAATTAGTTAATTAATTAATAGTTGATGTAACATAAGTAACGGAAGGTGGCATGGATCAAAGACTTCGTAAACCAAAGACAAATTACTATTATAGAGGAAAACATGAAAACTAGATACAATATACAAACAAAAATGTCCTTATGCTATAATGACACACATCAACCCTGCTTGATGAGACTAGTTTTTTCTTGGGGAAAGCAAACCGGATGAAGATGAGGCCTTTGAAATTACTGAAACAATGGAATGAAAAGCACTTGCTGCTATCTTTGATTTTATCTGTCCTCTTTTTGGAAGAGACTTTTTGCCTCTAAACCTGTTCCTGTTGTTGATAACTTCAGCAGATGCAACACGACCCATTCTAGTGTTCATTGTTATCTTTTAACAACAGAAATAAACTGATATTTTTGAATGTAGGTAAGGTAGTGTGTGTTGTTATGAAAATGGTGAAGGACAAAGAGTTTATATGGAACCCTGAATGAAATTATTAGAAATTGATATTGGAAAGAGGGTGTGACAATTCTGTCTCAGTGGTGGAGGTTAGGGAGCATGCCAGCTAATTTTGATTAATTTACAAGATTCCTTTCAGCTCAACGCAGAACAAGTTGAACTCTAATCTATAGGTTTGTTTTGAGTGACCCAAAAACAAATCATAGGGTTATATAGCTTTAAAGATACAATAGTGTTGTTTTCAACCTCTATGATGAACACGTGCGGGTCAATGTGGTATCTTAAAGCTGTCCTGTCTTGTATCTGGTAAAAGGAGATTTATTTTGTTAATGTTTGGTATGCTAATTAGGTGGGATTCATGAAGCAAAAGTTTATTGTTTATATTAGAGCCCGCAGGCCAAGCAAATATTAATATTCTCCCCCTATTATGTACAGATGATGATGCGGCGTCACTATGTCATGAAACTTGTTTCACATATACAATTCTTTGTTTTGTTGGCAAACTAAATGTATTCTAAAGATTAATTCTCTCAAGGTAATTGAGATCTATTTAAAGGGTTGATCTCTCTCATCAAATATTTTTTTATACACATCGACCAAGGATTGAACCCAGAATCAAATGATTAAGGGACTCAAGTATCTACCCCTTGTGTCACATTATATACAATTTTAGCTTTTTAAAAAAAAATTGTAAAAAAATATCTCTTTGTCTTGTCTCTCCAATTTTTCTTGCTTCCTCATAGTTTCTGATGATTTGTTGTATGTTTGTCTTGTCTACGTTGTGATTTCTTGACTCAATTATTTATTAAGAGGAAGATTCAGTACTGCCTCCTGTTTGGCAAGGCATGGACGTGTGTTGTCTCTTGAGCTGTAACATAACATCTCACCGGTGTTTCAGTATGTAATTAACCCTCCTTACACAACAGCATAGTATTGTGCAGCCGTATTATTTAGAAGATTAATTAACAACTATGATACATCAACCAAATTCCATTATCCTCATTATAACCAAGGGTGTCAAAAATAAGTCATATATGCTAAATTCATACAAGGAACTAATATATTCTATAAACCAATAAATTAACTTACATTAAATGTTCCTATGTATGTTGTTAAAATGGGTCAAAGCTTAACTCATTTTCTAAATAAAAGTTAGACTGTGTAGGTTATATCAATAAATTGATCAATAACTATGCACTGTATTTGACAGCAGTGGTTGAGGCTGAGGTAAATGACAGCCGTGACAGTGAAAGATGAGATTTATGCAACAAGGTGGGCAGTAGTATTTATATTAAATCTAGACATGAAATGAGGTAATGAGGTAATATTCTTGGATTTCATGACAAGGAAGAGGAAGTAAAGCAAATGGAAAAGCTAAACAATCTAGGCATTGATTCTTTGGCCCAAAGCTAGAGAAAGCTCTTTGTTCATTTCTTCCAGTAAGTCACACAGGCATCGTTATATTAGTTAATTGCAAATGTTCATAACGATATATCTATACCTAGCGATATTTCTTAAGAAATACAAATGGATGTTGTATTCAATTTCCCATCCAGAGTTTCATGCCATTATCCGGGAATAAACTCGGACATCAAAAAGAGACTCGCCCTCGGTTTCTCGCCTTGCAAAACAACATGCAACTTGCACAAAAAGATAGAGATACAACAAAGAAGCATTTGTTTCAAGAATGTCAAAAACAGAACTTGGGATAACAATAGAATTTCAGCCATATTATCAAAAAGAGGCCCCAAATCAGGGAAAAATTCAATGTCTCCAGCAGAGATAATAGATCACTTCTACACATGTATCAATGAGAAAGAGCTAAAACAATTGGATGAATACATATCACAAGATGCTTGCTTTTATGACTATACCTTCGTCAATCCATTTCAAGGAAAGAAGGTTTGTATCTCAACCATCCTTCTAAGTTCTAATAACCTAGAAGTAACCCTGATTGCACTGAGTAAATATCTACACTAGATAATCTAGACATAACATTGCAGGAAGTGATGCATTTCTTACAGCAGCTTACTGCTGGCATGGGCCAGAATGTGAAATTCATAGTCAGAAATATATGTGAGGGAGATGATTTAACTGTTGCGGCAAAATGGCACTTAGGTCATATTCCTTTCCTAGATTTATTGCTTTTATGCTGGTTAGTTATTGTTTCCTAAAGCATAAATGATACAAGCCTGACGAAAATTTTTTTGGCATGGTAGAATGGAAAAAGGAACAAATCCCATTCACAACAGGCTGCAGCTTCTTCCAATTAGAAAAAGTAGAAGAAAACATGACAATTAGGTACGTAGCGAAACAAATTATTGAATCAGCAGTTTCTATTATGTAAAACATATACTCACTATATAATTGAATTCAGGAGAGCTGAGATATTTATTGAATCACTAGTCAAACCTGGAAGCATAGTTTTGGTAACTCCTAAAACAGAACCTAACTCTTTCAAGTTTTGTAATTCTTATACATAATATCCAATTGTACTTTTGTTTTCTTTTGGATTGATTCAATTGGCGTTCCCTCTTGAGAAATTCAGACTGTGTTGAAGACCGTGACTTCATTGTTTGATGACTTTCCAAATGCAGCTGAATGTGAGTCAAACATCGTTTATAGGTTTTTCATTTACTCTAAATCAACCCAAAAATATCCATTAACATACATGCATGTTCCTGCAGGGTTCTTACGAAGACCTCATGCAATATTAATATGGATAATGAAAATTTACAATATACTTGTAGCACCTTTCCTTAATCCACTACTAGATAGCTACATAAAGCTATGGAGCTTCATGATACGATTGCTAAGCTACGCATTCAGTGCTGCGATGTTTATTTCTAAGACTATATTTAAGTAGAGGCTATGATATCTCACATCAGTTGCCGTCCTCATCGGTGCTGCGGTTCCACCATGTATCCAACAACGAGAGTGCGACCAATGATCCTATAACAGGAGGAAGTGGTGGAGGCCGGCTGTAGGCGACTATTGGGTCATTCATCTCTTTAGTAGCTAGCCCCATCTCGCCAGATTCATCTTTTTCTTGTTTCTTAGGTGCCAATATACCTATAATAATGCAAAATATCATTTCAAAACAAAATGTTGTTTCAAGTACAAAATTTTAATATGTTTCTTATATTTAAAAGTTCCTATTGTCCAACTAGTAGTAGTAACTATCTAACAGTAAAAACTATATTATCTAACAAAGTCAGAATCAATACGATCATTGCAATATTATATAGCAATCAAAGTGATTGCATATACCCTGTGATCCATTCACTTGGTACATCGGCTTAAATCTGTTTTTCGCACGCAGCAGTAGAAATGCAACAAGTCCACGCATGAACTTTATCTATAGCTATATAGTTACTCACCTGCAATTGGAAGAAAGCAAGCCTTAGATTTCTGAAGTACAAGCATGAAAAACTCAGTGCAACTGAAGCAGCGACACAAACCAGAACACAATACTGACACGTCAATAATAATTTGAGATAATAAAATTATCGGATGTAACCACTAGTGCCAGTGTCTGACACATGTCATGTCGGACACCGGACACACTTTTCAATCATATAAGAGTTGTTTATACTTATATGATTATTTAAATGTTTTTTTGGATTAAAATTACACATCAATTAATACAAACAACTGTGATCAAATAACAAACATGATTTATTGTAAAAATAAAAAAGGTAATTCAAGTGTTTGAAGTGAAACACTGAAATGAATTTGAGAATATTTTAATTAAATTTTTCTTTTAAAAAAGACATGATAACCTAATAATCTACTCCCTATGAAGCTAGCATATCACAACAATATTGAAGTTTTTGAAAGAAAAAAAAGCATCTAGGGTTTGATTTTGAAAGAGCAAAATAAGCAGCAAAAAAGAGTACCAATTAATTCTGAAGATAAGAGAAACTGAAAATTAAAAAATTGATGAATTTGAATAATAGTATAAGTTATACCTAATTTGATGAATTTGAAGATCATGTAGGAATACGAGTAAAATATGAAAACTTACAAAAAGGTGAATCACGAAGCAGAAGCAGAAGCAGAGAGATCAGAACTCAGAAGAATCAATGAAAACGAAGTCCGAAGAAGAAGCGGAAATGGAAATTACAAAATTCCCGAACTTTCTCAACTCAAAATATATCCGCCACGTGTACGACAGATGGCGTAATCTAGCCAAATATCTTTCAATTTTTCTATTATAATAATATAATTTTTCTTTTCCATTTTTTTAAACGAGCAAAAATAGATTATATTAATACTCTTTTCGTTTCCTAATGAGTGTCACTTTAGGCAAAAAAATTTGTTTAAAAATGAATGTTACTTTACATTTTCAATACAACTTTAATTTTTTTTCTCCTAACTTTACCCTCAATAAATACTCCAACTTTTCTCTCGCACATTTTTCAATGCAACTTTAAGTTTGTCTTTTTCTTGGGCAGTTTAGTAAAAGTGTTATGTTTAATGATTATTTCATTTCATTCCTTAATTTGTGTGCAATTAGCTAAAACGACACTCATTTTGAAACAGAGTGAGTACTAACCTAGAGTCTTTTAGCACAAAGTGTGTCAAAAAGGACTACCAAAACAAATCCAAAAGGAAGGGAACAAAAAACTAAGTTGATTCTCATACAAACAAAATGAGAATTGTATTTTCTTTATATGATTTCAACCATCGGTGAATTGTATTTTCCTTAACCGTGAAAACTTTGTTTTTCCGCTCATTCCACATGTGCATCTTTAGAATGTATCTTTGAAAATAGTGTGTTTGAGAGTATGATTTATTCTATAAGTTTGTCATGCTTACATGGAAGTGGTAAGTTTGGTAAGTTAGTCAAGCCTTAAGATGAAATAAATGATGATCTTAGAAACTTCTTCGGAAGATATGTTCTCTGAAAATTTATGCAAAAATTTAAGATTTGAGCTGTTTTGTTATTTGATGACAAACAACAGATTAAGTTAGGGGTTGTGATGACAGGTCATCTTACGTTATTTTCACCATAGCCTTCAGTCACTTTGGTAGTTAACTGAGACAATAAAGATGAGTTCTAGAGAAGTTGTTTGTGGTTTAAGGGACATTTTGTGGTGTTTTTAAATCGAGACATGTAATTCTCTTTCTTCCCTAAACCAGACAATTTCTTAGATGTTTTGAGTCTTTTAGTGAAAAATCATGTAATTCTGCAAAGCAAGACACCTCATGGAAGTTTTGGAAGACATGGAATGAAGTTCAAGAAGCCTATAAAGACATTACAAGTTGTAGAAATTCTGTCCCAAATCCTAAGACTAAAGTGAAGAAGGAAAACACTTGAAAAAACGAAGAAAACGACGAAAACATAACAAAAAAGAATTTCATGAACTATGGTAATTTGTAGATATTTGCTGAGTTTTTAGAAGATTCAAATTATATAATCTGAAATGTTGTAGAATTGGTTCGGATTATATAATCAGAACAAGGTAAAATTGAAAATGTGGAGGGCGGGCGTGTAGTCTGAACCGTGGGAAAAGAAATTCTAATTGAAAAAACCAATATGGACTGACTTTAGTTTAAATATTGTATTAAAGTCTATCGATTTTGGTCACCATAAACCTCACTAGAGTTTACAAAGAGAGGCACCCTCACTTTACAAACCTATACGTTTAGGACTAGACTCTTCCTCCAAACAAACTTCAGCATAACACAGCTTTTGTAACTTGCAATATTTAACTGGATTTTTAATAATTACTCATTTTACATGGCAACCTAGACTGTTTAGGACTAGACTACAAGGAAAGGAACTTTCTGTTCTTTGCAATATGTCATGGTAATGATTATCATACATTGTATATAAGGGGAATGAAGTACTACATCTTGTTCCATTTACACAAACAAGAATGAATTACTGAGATGGCGGATCGGGATTGAAATTCACCGATTCCCTCCAGATGAGCTCCTTAATGTGCTCTTGAGTACATGCTGGCTGCTCAAAATCAAAGCTGAATGGCATAGGAGTAACTGGTTCATCATTGATGTCATGAAGTGATGAAAGATATGGGTGACATAGTGCCTCATCCACTGCAAATCAGTAAAAATACTTCATAAATGTGAAAAGACAAGAGAAATTACATTATTCAATGAGAGCAAGTTATACCTGTAATTCGTTTAACGGGATCAAATACAAGCATTTTTTCTAGCAAGTCCAGAGGCTCAGCCGACATACTAGGAAATTTCGCCGAAAGGTTTTGCTTCCCAAACTGTGGAAGCTGTCTAAGATACTTTCTGGCATTTTCACTTCGTAGAAATCTGAGGCTCGAATCGTCAGGTGAACCTATTAACTTTTGCGCAAAAGGTAAACAAAATGCATGAGTTTTGTTACGACATGTATTAGTTAATTTTTACAGAACAAAAACAAATTAACTATGCAAGAGATAGGCAATCTAATACATTAATTGTAATACTTCAAATGTAAGCACCAAGCTCATACCTCGGTTATAAGCCTTAGTTGATGAACATAATCTTTCCCGGGAAACAAAGGTTCTCGGGTCATAATTTCAGCAAATATGCAACCAACAGACCAAACATCTATTGCAGATGTGTACTCTGAACAATTAAGGAGCAATTCTGGGGCTCTGTACCATCTCGTAACGACATACTCCGTCATAAAATCTGTTTCGGATGTTGTCCTTGCCAAACCAAAGTCCCCAATTTTAAGGTCACAGTTTCCATTCAAAAGTAAATTACTTGGTTTAAGATCACGGTGCAAGACATTCGCTGAATGCACATATTTCAGTCCCCTTAACAGCTGATATAGAAAGTACTGCAGAATTCATGAAATGTCAATATGCAAGCTCAATTTAAAAGTAAAAAAACACAAATCAAAACATCTTGTCGCGAGAATGAGCCTATGTCCTTAAAAATCAATAATACTTTTTTGATAAATTATTACAGCCATACGATCTCAACCGTCTGGTTAATTTATTTTGCAATGCCGATCAAAGACAACATATGGATTATTTGGTAAAGATTGGAAAGCCTGGATGTACAACACCATGATTTAGTGACCGAGGATAATCCATTTCCACAAATCTCCATCACACTCAAAATGGTCGTCAATTTAAAATATCTTAGCAAATTAGCAATAAGAAGATTACAGGGAAAGCGTACCTGACAATGGTCCGGGTTGAGAGGTTGATTAGAACGAATAATCTGATGAAGATCAGTGTCCATCAATTCATAAACAATGTAAACATCATTAAAATTATCCTTTTGTGGAGGTCGTATAATATCCTTAATAGCAATAATCTGTTAACAAATTTCATCATCAGGACCTTATTATAGCATAATAATAAACAAAAAAGCAACCTTGAAGTTAGAAGTTAGAATAGTACATTTTCATGGTCCATGTGACGAAGAAGCTTAATTTCCCTCAAAGTCCTTTTAGCGTCAATAATATTATCAAATGTATTGGCAATCTTCTTGATGGCAACTTCCTCATGTGTATCAGAATTAACAGCAGCACTGAAAAGAACGTAAAAACGTGTGTTATGATTATATTAATGCATTTTTTTACAGTAATATATTTATACATTTAGGCACTACTTGGATAAAGAATTTAATAGCGCGTTTATCATATATAAGTGTTTATGCATAAACCATTTCTATATAAATTATAAGTTTGATTTCAGAAGTTGTGATGGAGGACTTATGAAAATAAGCTAAAAATAGTTTATGGACATATTAGAAGTTGCTGGTATATGTTTTCTCAAACAGTCTTTGTATGTATGTCGATGGATAAGCTCAAATAAGTCAATTTAAGCAATAGAAGTGAGAAAGAAAAGGAAGGAAAGTTGCGAAAGTGAAACTAACCAGACGATGCCATAAGCGCCTCTACCGATAGGGCGAAGGGGAGGAACATATTTGGAGGACACTTCAAACAAGTTTCCATACAAACTGTATTGCACGTATCGACCTTTGTGAGTAAAAACCTTCTTTACTGAATCACTATCATTATTATCTTTGCTTTTGCTACCCATCTTTCAATTCTCTTAACTCTTGTGATGCCAAATTTCCTTCACTTCAATTCTGTAGTATTGTTTGTATCGCCCTCTTATCTATAAGACTTTTTATATTCTAATTAAGAAATCATCGTTTACAACTTTCTGCTTGTGATGATATATTGAAGTAAAAGGATCAAGTTCCGCACGGAAGAAATAATTATTGAGCAAGTTGTTCAATGTGATTTTCAACGGATTTTGTAAGACCGGGTCCTCTAAGGAGTCCTAAACGTATTGTATTGACTGAATATGTTTTAATGTGTTTCTATTTTAGGCTTGGTAGGTATATTCCTTGGCAAGTGGCAACCTAAGTCATAACTATATTGAAAACCACCACTATTAGTTTAAAATACGAAGCAATTAATTTTGACCGAAAAAATAGTTGTAAGATTATAGAAAACTTTAAATAAGAAGCTGGCGATGCTTTCAATGGCTTGAACATACAACTTGCTAGTGGCTTTGTAAATCATGTTCACATCATCACATGAGACCTTTTCCTAATATTTATCCCCAAAAGTACAACAACCTCTTCTTGAGACTATTATTCATCTTAAGATATTATGGAGGGTTCTCCTGAAAAATAAGGAATTATACTCCTTATTAACTCTACGGTCTCAAGCTACTTGAGGATGCTATAAGGGAGTTATACTCCTTATTTAGTTAATTTTCCAAATAATCAATCAATCAAAAACAGACATTATTAGTTGATGAAGTTAAATCATATCTCAAAGGTTATGAACGATACCACAAACTGTCCCTGTATTTTATACGAAGTCCTAACCATGAACAAGCCATTTCCCAATCAATGATCAATCATGTGACTTCAAATTCACCAATGCTTGTAAATTCTATAGATCGGCTCCCAACACGAGCAAAAGAAAATATGTAACTTGTCACATTTTGGTATTAGTAATGGATTATGGCAAATGTTTCTAGTGTTGATGGGGCCACATTAACTGGTGGCATCTCCACCGGAGTTGTCTCATAATCTTCCAACTTAAACTTGTGGTTTTAAATGATAGTTTTTTTAAAGAAAATAAAATCAAACGATAGATTCATGACAATTAACTTTATAAATTTCAGTAGCAGCCATTAAACATTTTTTCAGGTGTATTCAACAAATTTAGAGTTTTTACGAGAAAAAAAATCGATAATCTTTTATTCTTGTTGGAACCAAGTAAAAATGAATTTCCAACTTGAAAAACATAGGCCAAGACATCTGTAGCCACTAAATTACACAAACATACACAGACACGAACATACTACATAGAAATTATTTTTGAAGTTACCGAAAAGGAAAACAATAACATTAAATTAAAAAAAAATTGTGTTTAACATGACTAATCTCCAATTCAGAAATGATTTTAGAAGGTTTAAGGAGCTGTTAGCTTTGTAAAACACTCTTAAGTATCTTCAAAGTACAAGTCTTTTTTAATCCAAAATCAAGAACCATCAATAGAACATACATTTTTACCAACAGTCCTTGATCTATCATCCAAACATTAACAAAATCATCATTCTACTAAAGCAAAAACACCCGGTTCAAAATTCTCATTGCATGAACAACAAAATATTAAAATAAATGTCTGATGGATCAAACAACTTGTAGTGGAGGGGGAAATACTATAGAATCTAATGACAGCCAAAACTGCATGTGCTGAAGCAGAAATCGTTACATTTAAGCATCGTTTGAACTAGTTGGTGCTCCAAAGCCACCAGAACCACGACCGAAGCCAGGTCTACCACCAGGGCCCTGCAATAGAGTCGGAAGAATAAAAATTGATCAGGATAATATGCCAATAGAATTATATACATGAGGAAAGCAGATACAGAATGTGAATATCTGATATATCTAACACTTGAAATCCAAACAATACTAAAAAACTTGAAACAATGCACCATAATTCAAAGTAAGAAGGTAGAGACAGCATAGTGTATACCAACTTGTAGGGCCGAGCAACAAACCGTGACCTGACAGAAACCTGTCCAAACCGGTTGCTGTTCAGGTGATCGGATAGGATTTACACAGGTAACGGGTGAAAAACAAAGGAAATCGAGTCAATATGAGGTGCGCTTTGGGGGGCCTCAGATTTCAAAAGCTAAATCCAACGGTGTCCACACCCGCCCGTGACATACTGATAATAGTACTAGTCTATTCTCATATGTCTATCCAAGCACTGTCCCACTCAATTTTTATATTTATTTATACTAATATTACTTTAATTTACTTTAACAATATTAAAATGGAACGAAACCTTTGCTACTTTATCCGAGAGAGAAGAAGCATTTGACGAACATTCCAATTTTATTATGCCTCCTCTCTCAATCTGGGTATTTATATTTTCTGAGAGAAAATGTATTAGCAACAGCCAGCAAGACATAATCTCCTTTTTTTTTCTTCTCTCAAAACCAGGTAGCACTATGACTACTCTTCTTGTAAGAACTACTAAAGCGACTAAATTTAGCAGTTCTTACAAGAAGAGTAGACATTACTCTCTTATCTCCATTCTTTCTTTCTGTAAAGTGAAAATCTAGATGTTGAAAACTTTTACTTTCTTTTTCCTATTTCTTTTTCTGTACAAACCCAAGCATACCGATTTTTATGTGGCTCATAATCAACCCCACCCACCCGCCCAAACCGTGACCTGCCCTAGCCAAGACCCTCCAAAACCGAATGTTTTTGTGGGCAGAACGGTTTAATCCATCATAACAAGTTCAGGCCCAAACCCATCTGACGCTTAACCCTATCAACTTGTATAGAGCAATGAACCATTGGAACCAACTCTATTAAACTAGTTAAACTAGAAAACAATTAAAGATCTTACACTAGTTTACCACTACACGTGTTTAGCATATAAATGTTCATCATCATGTGATAGTTGAACAAACATGACAAATCAGTTTGTACAACACAAGAAAACTTGTATGTTCAAATTAACTTATATTGAACAAAGGGAACATAACTAAGACCCAAGTTTATATGTATTTTAGAAGTTATGAAATGAGCATAGTTCTTAAAAGTTTGAGATGTACTCTCAAACAATTACAAACTTTTGTGACAAATTAACTAAATTTTTAATTTTTAAGATTGAGAAATTAATCTAAATTGAATCCAAGTCTACTTGACAATGAAAATTAGACAGAGCAATATACACAAGACACAAGGGAACCACACTGTGGAGATGAAATCAAAGATAATATTGAGGTAAAAATTAAGCTACCAAAATGAACTGAACAGAATCATCATTGTATCTAAATGAACAGACTAAATCATAACAAACACAACATTCAAACTTCATTGAAATGAAACAATTATCCAATAAGATTATTACCCCAAAAGAAGGCCTGTAGTCAGCTGGAGCTCCACCCTTGTCTCCTCCAAATTCACCAGCAGGTCCTCTTGGGCCTCCACGGTATCCATCACGGTCACCACCAAATCTCCTTTCTCCATCAAATCTTGGTGGGCCCCTGTCCAAACACATTCCATTCAATCAAACAACCAAAAAAACAAACCATAAAGAAAAACATCTCAAAGCAACACCATCGAATTAATTACCTAGGGCGATCACCAGGAGGACCACCGAAGGGCCTTCCAGCTGGCTTAGCCTGCTTCTTCAAAGTAGCAGGCACAATCTCAGATGGAAGATTCAAATAAGTCCTGAGAAACTCAATTCCATCGTTGGTAAGGAACCAGTAATAGTTCATCCAAGCAAAAGTTTCCCTCACATATTCCCTAGATTTGAAACTCTGCATCAGCTTAATAACTTGCAGATTTGGTACATCAATCTCTGGGTGCTTAGCCAAATTGAAATCCTTCTTTGCATAGCAAACACCCTCTGAAAAACAACAACAGCTTAACCAATTCAAACACAACACAATAAAATCACAACAAAATGAAACCCTAGATTATTGCACAAGAGTAACATACCTTGGAAGAGGTATTTGCAGATCTCTCTACGATTTTTCTCAGTAATGATCTGATAAAAATTAAACAAAAAAAATGAATAAAATTGGAATAGCGTAAATGGATTCAAAGAATTCAATGAAGTTTCGATTCGTTGAGAAAATGATATACCATGATTGCAATGTAAAGGCAGCACAACAGAAACTTCAGCGGCGAACGAACGAACACTCCTTTCTAATCCCTTCGCGCTGCAATCTTCTAAACCCTAATTTACTTTCTCTTTGTTATATACGATGGACTTGCCAATAGTTATACGAGTCAGGTCTTTCGATTTGGGCCTACTCATGGCCCAATTTTTTGTTAGATATCGATCTTTATTTTTCGAGTTTGATATTTGCACTCTATGTGTTTCTCACGCATTCTATTTTTTTTTCTTTCGAAAATACTATTTATTTGGATTATATAATCTGAACTATGTTTGAATTGTATAATTTGAATTGTTCTGAAATTGAAGGCAGTAATAGAGCTTTGCTCATATTTACCTAAAACATGTAAATATACAGTTTTTTTTTGGCTTTCGCACCGGTTTCCGATCCACCAAAGGTGGACGACTAATTCGACTCATACATAGATGCATGCGCACTGGCCAAGCATTGTTCCCCCTGAGAATCGAACCCGGTATTCCCCAGGTACGTCCTGGGAAGGAGCTCCTTGCCACTATAGCCCAAGTAACTTGGTTGTAAATACCGGATAAATATACAGTTTAGATTATAAAAACCGAAACATTTCAAAATAGTTTAGAAGATATAGTCAGAAATGTTTCAAACATCTTAAAAGACCATTTTAGAGATAGATTATAGTGTATAAACTGAAACTTTAATAAAGAATTCAAATTTTATAGTGTATAAACTGAACCTTTAATAAATAGTTTGGATTATAAACTCTGAACTGTGTCAACAAGGAAGCAGGTTCTGTGTTGTTTAGCTTACACATTTTTCTGGTTCCTTAATTTGTCAACTTTAGACATTTAATTTTTAAGCTTTTTTATCTTTATTTTAATCTTTTATGTTTTTTTTCTCTTTCATTTTGATCTTTTGTACATAGTTTAGTCAAATTATTTGAATGCTAATCGATTAGAAGTATGTTAAAAAGTACTCACATGTAAGGAAATATGTTTGTATAACTTGAAGAAGAAAAAAACAATTTATACATATATCATTTAAAATTTTACTACTCTTAAATGAATAATGGCTAAGCTATGAGATTCAAATTTATTTTTATTTTCTTACTTCTACCCATAGATTTGGTATTTAAAAAGTTATAACAGTTTAGGAAAGTAGAAATGTTATTAATAAAAGTGACACTAATAACCATATTACATCCATCAAATGTGAGATTCAAATTTTGTTTCGTGATGTTACGACTATTTCTCTTGCAAACAACTAGTTGTGTGTTGTGAAATTCCTCGAAGGTTAGTTATGTGTCTGTGTGTGTGTGTTTCTCTTGTAAACAGTTGATTGGAGGTTGTGAGATTCCTTTTATGGTAGTTACTTTTCGTGTTTCAGTTGTTAAAAGCAATATCACAAAAAATATGTGAATATAAAAATGGAAGGTGTGGTTGATTATATTAAATAAAACATCACAATGATCATAATTTCTAATAAAAGGAAGACTTATACTCTAAGTGGCAAAGTTGGGTTGGAAATACCAACTAGTGTAGTTGGTTGAAGAATTCCAACTCGTGTCATAATTGACGCCTCGTGTATTGTAAACATTTGAATGTTTCACGCGAAATGTGAGTATGAATCATTTTTAAACACACACGCATATATATTAGTGGATTATTGTTGTTATTGTTGGTGTTGGGCTCTTGTTATATTAGTTTTTGCTCACCTCTAAGGTGACAAATACATCTTATGATGTGTTTGTAATATGGTGGATTTTCCCTTTGAACTATATGCAAATTGGTTAATTTTGTATCTTGTTATGTGTTGGAGTCTTGTGTGTTTTTACTTTGGTGATTTAATCATTCAAGTTGTAATTAAAGTGGTTAATTTTGTTCATTTTACTTCTTTTAATGTTATTTTGATTATAAAAAAAAAAATACATAAAAGTTTTAGTCACTACAAGACCCTAATCTCTTATTTATTAAAGTTAACCCGAAAGCAAATGTTTGCCCTAATTTTAACCTAACCCTAATGGTTAATTCTACTATAATACCCCTGTTTAATTATTAACCCTATTTTTTCCTTCTCAACAAAATCACACCTAATCTCCTATTTTTTTGAACAAAAAAAATTTGTCTTATCTCTTATTTATTAAAGTTAACCCGGAAGCAAATGTTTGCCCTAATTTTAACCTAACTCTAATGGTTAATTTTACTCTAATACCCCTGTTTAATTATTAACCCTATTTTTTCCTAACCCTAATGGTTAATTTTACTCTAATACCCCTGTTTAATTATTAACCCTATTTTTTTGAACAAAAAAAATCTGTCTTATCTCTTATTTATTAAAGTTAACCCGGAAGCAAATGTTTGCCCTAATTTTAACCTAACCCTAATGGTTAATTTTACTCTAATACCCGTGTTTAATTATTAACCCAGTTTCAGAATATGACAAGGCAATCAACAACCTACGAGTGAAGTACAGAACATACATCGTCGAGTACGACTTTGAAACTGTGAGTATACTTTCCTTTTCGTTGTACTGTATAATATTTATAATGTTGTTTCTAAAATTGAATAGTGTTGTTTCGAAAGTTGTACAGACATAGGAAAAATCAAACAACATTATAATTTTTTAGGCAGTGATACGTTTTTCATCCACTAACTCTATAGGGATTTTTCAACAACTATTCTTGGCAAATTTATGTTATTCCTATCACGAACGTTTGCTGTTTGCTATATGTATAGGGCTGTTTGAAAAAACTTTCTAAACTATTCATCAACTTTTGAAAAAACTTCGTAGTGTTGTTTGAAAAAACTATTCAACAACTTTCGAAACAGCACATTTACAATAGTGTTGTTTGCTGTTTCCATAACTTAGTAATTTCTCAAGAGT
>Ga0228710_1000403_pt1 | contig 52688 bp, 37 predicted proteins | sample MedpolnodulmetaG_FD_177995 | JGI IMG/M metagenome (GOLD analysis project Ga0228710, IMG submission 177995) | Root nodule microbial communities from Medicago polymorpha collected in Santa Monica, California, United States - pink nodules | ecosystem: Host-associated > Plants > Roots > Nodule... | reverse complement strand
GCCATAGATTAGATATATATCATTAGTTTAGTTGAAATGTATATCATTAGGTGAAATGTGTAATGATATAAATTCAACTCTTTTTTGGTATAATGATATATATATAAAATCATTTTTTGATATAATATTTAAGTTAATTTCCTTTTATACATACATATATAATATAATGATTTATTGAAAAACAATGATAAAAACCACAATGACATGCAAATCTGTTTAAGTTCTGTGTACTGGTGGAATCCGGATTATATAATCCGGAATGCTCCGAGGGTAATTTTGGAAAAAATAGGGTGCGCGAGGAAAGACATAGGGTGGAAAAAGTAATACTCAAAGTAAAAGGAGAAGGGGGACATAGACCAAAACATTCTCAAACAAGGAAAAGGCAAAACAAGAAAAACAAAGCAAAAAAGAAATAAAAAGCAACCAAAAAACCAAGAGATAGGAAGGAAAGAACGAAATCAGTGATGGAACTCAAGTCAATTCAGAGGTCTTCCCTTAGAACGAGTGTTATGAACCTGAAAACCTTTTTGCACCTTCTCTTTCTTACTCTTAGACACCTCAATAAAAGGTTCTTCTCTAGCAAGAGAGCGGTTCTTCAAGTAGTTGATAGTTGTCTCTCTTTCTTTCTCATCAGTATAAACCCGAGGCTCACTTGCAGAAGCATCATTGTCTTTCAAATATGGCCGCAAAATCTCCAGGTCATGAGCGATGTTAGAATTTAAAACATCTTTAGTAAACATGAGAATGGAAGAACTCAAACCATACCAAGACACGGGATCTTGAATATAATCCAAGTCTGTCACAACGTCACTCCAAGAACCAACAATACGCATATCAAAAAGTTCGTTGCTCTGTTTGTCTTCACTTTGTTTTTCATTCATCACATCCAAGAGATATGCTCTAATGTCTCTACATATTTCATTCATTGAAAAATAAGTATTTATACAACGTGATTACTTGAAACTAACTAATCTGGTATCTGTCAAAAAAAAAAACTAAACTATGATTTCTAACTACTGAATATGATAGAATATTCTTTTTTAGTTTTGAGATTGTTTGGGTTTTTATTTTTGATAAAAATAATTAAAGGGTCATGTTAACTTGTACTCTAAATGTACATGTTAAGGAAGTCAAAAAGAATAATTTTGCATTAAAAATATAATATTTTAATTTTTAAAAAGTTAAATGCACAACTTTTAATACATATATTTTTATAATGAGTTCCTTAAGAGTTTTTTTGTCACGAGAAAGTTCAATTGTAGTCAACACCACATCATCATTGTTTAACATCATTATTTAATAGAATACTCTTATCTAGTTTTTCATCATTTGTTACGTAATCTTCTAAATACGTTGGTCTTCTTAGTGCCACCATTATTGTTAATTTCTTCCCTGCTTTCATTAGCTTCACACCACCACTTTGATCAATCAAGTCCACCTTTTGTTAATTAGTTTGATGAAGTTTAAGATGCTAAATTCTCAGCTCTAATTTGTAGCATATGAAAACAGCAATTACCAAGCTTTGGAACAATGTATCAGAAACAAGTACTCAAGTCAAGTGTGTGAAAGCAATTCAACTGCTGGATGATTGGAAAGCTGTGCAAGGTATTCATGCCCGTGCAGCAGCACCCACATTTTAAACAGCACACAAACTTCGCAAAAGCCATCCCCGAGTAGATACAAATACAATATTGATGTCTTTCCTTCTCAGTCAAACTATATATTTGTAGTAGAGACGAGCATGATCATTTTGTGTTTAACAAAATAGAATGGAGCCATCACAAGTAGATACAAATGTAATACTGATGCCTCTTTCTCTTTTCAGTTAAACTGTGTGGAGATTGATATTTGTAGATACGAGAATGGTCAATTAGCATTTGTAAAATTAGAATGTTAGAGAAATGCTATTTGTAATATTATGACATGTATCCAACATAAATGAAATGCTATAAGCATTTTTAGTAAAGAAAAACAGCAATCATAAATGTTGTTACCAATATTGGAATCATATTTACTATGTCTAGATAAAATCAATGATTGTCGTGCACAGATATCAGAATCCAAACAGAACAGCACCACATTCTTTGATACCTTCTTTTAAGCATAAGATAAAATGAATTCTTATGAGGACTCCATTTATAAAGAATGAGTTGATATTATTCAACAGAGAACCAACATGAGAATTCATTCAATATTAAACACGTATATCAAAAAATATGTTACAACATTTTTGTCTCATATTTATAAGTTATCTTAGTTTCCTTAGCGGCAAGGCATTTCCAAAGAGCTCTTCTACTTCCTCAGCTTCCAATTTGAGACTGTCCAGTATCTCCATTTCTTCTTTTGATAACCCTCTTAAGAAATTTTCCTCATCTTCTTGAAACACTTTAAACCCTTCTGCCAGCCTTTGTAACAAGGTCATTTCTGTTTTACCAACCTTCTCCAAATCCTTCTCCACCTCCTCTTCTAACTCTTCAACTTCCCTCACAATGGTTTTCTCTCCTTCCTCTACCTTTTTCTCCAGCCTTTCCACAATGGAAGGCTCTGGTCCACATGTGTTATCTGTTCTGATGAACTTGCTAAAGTCTCTTCCTACACTCTTTGCCGCTCTATCAAGTTCAGGAATAATAGATTCAGGTAATACTCTACTCCTTGTGTACACAACCGCCCCACCATAGCCATCCCATGCATCGTTTCTGCCTCGGTAGTATATAAATATATAGTCATCTGGTTTATTCTCGATTTGAGATGACACGACATACCTGCAGATCACTGATTGTAAATCCTCTATACGCCCAAAGACAGACTTCAGCAAATATAACGGCACCTTTCAGGTTTAGCTAAAAGGGTTGGCCGATGGCCAAAAGGTAACAGAAAATATGAATTCTCATACATTGGAAACCTGAAAAAGTGTAACCAAGATGCTAGGGAACCGTTTTAAGGTATGCATATGGGCTTGTTTGGATTAAGACTTATTTGAGCTTATTTACTGATTTAAGCATTTGTGAGACTATTTGGGAGAGCTTATAGAAACAACTTATGCCATGTCCATAAGCTGTTTTCAGCTTATTTCTATAAGCTCTCCCGAATAGCTTGTGAAAACAAATTATAGCTTATATTAAAACAATTTGACTTTATTTTATCTTTTACTAGAGAAATAGGTTATACAGAAACGATTACGCTATAAGTGCTTAAAAGATGCCGAAAAAAACATGTTGCCAAATTGTCATGTCCTTTTTTTTTTCCTTAAGTTGGAAGTGACATTTACTTGCTTCAAGTAATAGAGTTCCATTTTAAATAGCAAAATGCTAGGTACATATGCTTCATGTGGATATATCATATAATTGCCATTATACCTACACATGTTTAGGTTAGTAAAAAATGAAAAAGAGAGTTTCTGAGCAAGGAATTACCAGTCATCTTGATAGTTAAGGTACTCATTATCATGATTATAGAGGATTCCTGGATTTGAAGGATCTTGATCAAATTTCTGCACGGCTGACCGTGTAAGAAATCCACCATCTGGAGTTGGTATCCTCCATGTTATATTACCAACAAGTTTATTTGATTCTGTGTGAAATTCATGTAATTGGCAGTCAAAGGCATCGAATGTAGGATTTAAGCCACTAGTGATGAACCACTTGCCACTAAAATCTGCAATATTAAAGCTCTTTACAAGGACATCCGGGTTTGGAACAGGAAATTCTCCCACATCAGATTTCTTAGGTACACATTTCTTCTTCGATACAGCGCACTCATTGAATTCATCAACCACTTTGTTTTCAAACACGTCCCCACATTTAATCTATAAAATTACGATTAAAAAAAGAAGATTTCATGAGCAAAGAGTTCAGGTTCTTTTGGTAATTGGTGTACAATGAAATATGAATGGTAAAGGCATGAAGTTGATGTAAAGTAGAGGACTAACTTGGCATTCAGTCTCATCCGGTCTATTGTTGCAAGTTTGGAGACAAGCAATGTTGGCAGCACATGATGGGTTTGCAAGACACTTAGCCAATTCTACCCTGCGTACGTAAAAGTGGAAGGCCTATTATATTACTTTCTGTTATTATGGTTTGAGGTAATGTATTAGTATGTGTATGGTTCTGAGGCGACAAAAATTAATTCTGCAGTGACTAAAAGTAGTTGAATCTAAACCTTTTGTGTGTGTTTGGTTCATAGAGGATTAGATTGATTTTGATATGTTTGAAGGTTCTCAAGTAAAATTGATTTAACCTAACCTCTAGAGTTAATTCTAATTTGAAGGTAGAATTTGGAGGTTTTGCTAAAAATCAATTGTAGAGACAAATGCTCAAATTCTAATTTCAAGTTAGAATCAATTCTAGAGGTTATATCAATTCTAATTTAACAGTGTTTCTTAAATCATATGTTGCAAATTTGCTATCATGGTCCACTAAAAGAGAGTTAAGAACTGAAATTGAGTTAGCCTGTTTGGTTCCACGTATGTAGCAGTCAAAAATGATTCTGGAGGCGTAAAATTGATTTTGACATGTTTGGTTGCTCTTGAGTAAAATTGATTATAACTTCAAGCTAAAATTGGTAGATTTTGAATCTAAACATGATTTTTACATTGAAATTTAGAGTACGTTTTGTTCTGCGGTGACAAAAATTGATTGTGAATGAATTGATTTTGTATAATTGATTCAGACTAAAAAGTGAGTTGAAAGTAAAATGATTTATGTTTGGCGGTATTCATGTAAAAATGAATTGAACTATATGTCTGTAAAAATCAATTCTCAAAACAAAAGCTACATATCCTAACTTCAAATAGAATCAATCCTACTCGAAAGCAACCAAACATGTAAGAATCAATTCCACACCTCCATAATCAATTTTGGCCCCTCTAGAAGTGGAACAAAACTCAATTCATCCTATGTCAATTTTTATCACCGCAACCAAACATGAACTTATACCACAGGAGATGTTCTATTGTACGGCATAGGCCAGGATACCTAAAGAGTTATATGTAGGTTGTTTAGCAGCATACCTGCATTCCTTGAGCAAACAAGCACAAGTTTTGAGTGCATCAACAGCATCAGCTGATGGAACAATCATTAAAATGGAAACCAATATGGCAGCTACTTGGATTATGCGTGAATTTCTCCAATCTTTGAGAACAAAAAGCATCCTATTCGCCCCACTTTCTAATATCTGTCAAAATGAAAATTGGATAAGAAAGGTCAATTATTATACATTTTTCACTATGATAAATACAAAGAATGAAAGTAGAGCAAATAAAAGTTACTTACTTACCCGTGGGATGTTTGAAGAATCTGGTTTCCCTTTGTGGTGTTGACATTGGCATACCAAACAGCGAGAATTACGATGATGTCTTAAGAAATACAATCGTGTAGGTTGTTTTCTAGTTGTTGTTGTTGTTGTTCTATGAAACCTTCCAAAGATAATATTTGAGTTTGCACCCAAAGTTGCCATATACATAATTATTGTTATATTTTCAAGCCCTCACATCCAAAATAAAGAAACAAGATGAGCAAATGTTAGAGAGAAATGCCACCTTGCAATAATAATAATAATATGAAAAAGGGAAGAAAAAAAACAACAAGAGACGAGAAACGGCGTGACATTAGAATTTAGAAGAAGAAGAAGAAGATGAGATAAGAATAATAAGAGCATGGGGTGTGTGGACTGCAATGCAAACACACTGCCACCACAATTCTACACGTCGACTATTTTAAGTGTTGGTTCACATTATTTTTTACAAAAAATAATTAACACATTTTATTCCACATCAAAAGGCTTTAAGGCAATACAATGTGATAAAAGTTTAGAGGCTATCTACTCAGCTACGTTTATGAGCAATTCAATTTGTTTTTCTCTCACTAAACTTCACACCAAGAATCAGAAAGTTTATTGGTTGCCAATTTTTATTTCTTGTTGTAATTTTCTTTTGGGTGCAAGTTGTAATTATTTTATTGATTAGACAATGATGTGATAAAGACATAAAAATCAATTTTGTATCTGATGGAAAGAAAGAATTACATCAATAATTATATTTGAGGTATGTCATACATTAATTAATTAAATGTGATTACTATTTGAAAATATGATTCAAACATTGATTTACGATATTATGAGAGTCTAGTCCCTTCCGCCATACCAAAGCTATTTGATAGACAAATAGACAATGGAGTATTTAATGTAGAGTCATACTCCCTCTGTCCTAAATTGTATGACGTTTTAGACATTTCACACATATTAAGAAATGTAATTAATATTGTGTGGAAAATAAATATTATGAGTTGTTTTATAAAATTGTTCTTAATAAATGATATAGGAAAGATAAATGAAATAATTGAAAGAAGAAAGAGTAATATATAGTTAAGGATATAATAGGAAAAATAACATTAATGTTTAATTAGTATTGTAAATTGACATACAATTTGAGACATTTTTTTTCTCCTAAAGTGACATACAATTTGGGACGAAGGTAGTATTAACAAATGCTCTTAAGAAAACAAAAAATAGAAATTTTGCATTTGAAATGATAATTTTCGAACTTTCATATAGGTGAATACACCACTTTATAACTCCAAATTTTTATATTTATTTATTTATTTAACAAGTGCTTAAAATAAATACTCATTGGCATTTTCCCTTGATATGTATGTAAATCCAAGTAAGATGATGCAAAATTACAAGAAGATTTTGTCAAAAAAATATTACAAGAAGATAAACATTCTAGAGCATATTTTTAACAATCATTATTGGATGTTTTTTTGGTGCTGTTGTAACTTTCGTTCATGGATAACTCATTTGGCGATGATTGACGATGCATTTTGTTCATTTACTCTCAAAAGTATATGTAACGGTATATTATTTAAATCTGAGGTAATATTTGATAACCAAGCTATATAAAATAGGTTAGGATAATATTTGACAAGCAAAATGTTATGGTGTATGTTTGATGGTATGATAGAGTGTCAATGTGGTTTTATAGAAACTAGCTTTTATAAAATTGCGGCAACTCCCAGTAATTATGTCAAACTCACGGTAAAACCAAACTCATACGATTAATATTGTGCCAATTGCAATGTTAAATGTACAACTAAGAAATTGTTTTTTCAATAAAACAAATCTTAAGAGAGAGTGGCGAAAGAATAAGAATAAACATGTGACGGTATACACCACAAAAAAACATGTGAAGGTATTTTTTCCTTTCAATCATATTTGAGACAATGTTAAACATTAGATATAAGCATCTCATTTTTGTTCGAGACATTTTCAAATACTAAATATGAAACAATGAGAGGTTTGAATATTGATGCACGGTGTGTGACTCTAACGTTTTTTGGATTCGATCCTTATTCGATTTATAATTTTTTTAAGGGAAATATGTAAAATTTATACATTATAAAAAACTATATATTCTCTCAAAAAAAAAAAAACTATATACTATGTAAAATTGTAAATGTTTGAAGACTTTGGTGAATGGTGATAATTGCAAGGCATAAAATACAAGCTGTGATATGATTGTAATTAGAATATCCATATTCCCATCGATATTCACAAAGAAAAATGAGTCTATATCAACTCAGTTCAACTTGTCTAATGGAAAAAATTTGGCCACCTTGTCATCATCAATTTCTACGTTGCGCTGCTTCTCAACAAAGCTTCTCTTTTCTTTGTATATAACTATTATGCAAATCAAAGGCCATGGCTCGCCACCCTGTGTTTGCATTTCTCATTTTTGCTATTTTTATACACTCTATATCTTCTGCACCCAATGACACACAAGGTCAACTCAATTTCCTTACTCTTATTTATTTATTACTATTTACTTAATCTTTTATAGTATTATTATTAGTGTTATAATCTTACACAATTAATTATCATTGTGAATTTAATTTAATTATATATCACTGTAGAAATCATAATGTGTATGTGTCTGAGGCATCTGCAACGGGCTTCCAAAAATAAACTTAATTAGTAACACAAAATATAGGGTTAACTGTATGTTTAGTCTTTAAGAAATACATTCTTAATACTTATTTATGGAGTCTTAATCTTTTATTTAATTAGTGTGTAAATGTTTTATTTTTATATTTTTCTGATTAAAATTAAATAATTTGAATAGAGATTAGTCAAGTGTAGCTCAATTGACAGCTACCAAGGACATTATGTACAGGGGTCAGGGTTCGAACCTCAAATTCCTCCCTTTTCCACACATAATGTGTGTGAATCTAGCCACTAGTGACCAGGCTATCTAAAAAAACAAAAAAGACTAATTTTGTAAAAAAAAAAACTAATAAATTTATGTATGTACCTCTAGATTTAGCAATGGTACTTGGAACAAGTTTTCAACTAAGTAATGAAATTTTGACACAAATTGGATAATAAATTAGATGGTTAACGCAACTCAAATATGCGGTTAATGCAGTCTAATGGATGATCAATGAATATAACAAGGTGCCACAAGTCATTAACTATCCTCTTAACATGATTAACCACAATTTTTAAACTCATCAACACAATTTTAAGTGTATATTCAAACAAAAATCATAGTTAGTGAATATCGTGTATAAGAGCAGTTCTAACTTGAGCACAACCCCAAATCAAATTTATTTGGGCATATGCTCATAAATGGAAAGAAAGAAGAAAAAAAAGAGAAGAATTAAATGATGTGACTAAATCATTTCTATTTTAATTTTTTACATTTTTGTGTGTGCACTCAAATAAATTTGATTTAGGGTTGTGCCAAGAGTAAGAATTGCTCCATGCATAAATGTATATTTGAACACATAAAAGTATTGATGATGTTTAAAATAGTTGTTAATTGTATCTAATAGATGGTTAATGAGTTGCTACATCTTATATATTCATTGATTAATCATTTACCTTGTATAATTTAACACATAGTTGAACTGTGTTAACTGTATAATTTATTTGAAACTTGATGTCAAATTTGTATGTGAAAATAACATAACTCTTTCCATTTGGTGCAGGTACATGTGTGTTGGATTTCAATGAATACCAAAATGAATATATGGCATTTGGTGAATGTGGGGGTGCAAAAGAGGATATTACCAAATGGGGCAGTGGTAGTGATGGTTTCCCAACTACTCTCTGCTGCAGAAATGCTCTGACCATTTTGTCAGATGCCATGGCCTCACAAGTCCGTAACACAAAAGGACAAGTGTTCCTTTCTCAAGAACAATGGCAAAGTTGCGACCAATCATTTCATCCACAACCAGGGATGTCACTCTCTTCATGTGGCTTTGATAACTTTTACTTTGGTAGCTCTCAATGCTCCAATTTATCTTTGCTAACTGTTCAGGGCTCGCAAAAGTACTCAGATGCATTGAACCAATGCAGCCACTTCTACCTTTCGTTTGATGAGTCATGTGCGGATTGTACAAGTGCGATATTGAGCTTGAGAGACAGTTTGTATTACTCAACGGGGCCGGACAGCAATGATATTGAGAGAGCCATTTGTGGAGTAGCAGCTCTTGTTGCTGTTGCATTTGAACAACAAAATGATCCTTTCCTTGTTGACAAATTCTTGCGCTGCTTGCCATCTCCAGCAGTACATAACAAGAGTAAGATTATTATACCAATGTTATAAATCACACTTAGGGTGAGAGTCTATGAACTACAGACACAAATAGGGACACTGGACACGGCACTAACATGTCTCCACCGGTAATAATTTGAGAAAAGTGAATAATTGAATATAATATACGTGTTGGTATCAGATCCTGACACATGCCTGATACTACACACGCCTTCAATCGAATTTGTCAGTGCTACATAGGTGAAAAAAGACTAGGTTAAACTTTGCTAGGCTGAACATGATTTACTTTGAAAATGTTAGGCTTCAGTCTGTCCTATTACTCTGTCATAGACTCATTTTTAAGGTTTGGTCTGACTTTTTGGTAAGTTTGTTTAACAGTCTATTTCATGATTTTTTTGACGAAAAACATACACCACTAATAATGGTGTAGACTGTCATAAATAAACTAACAATGAAATTGACATAATTTTGCTTCGTGAACCTAGAATCATCAATGAAGAAACTTGTGCTGGCAATGTTGGTGATAGCTATCTTAGCATTACTGATTATTGCTTTTCTGGTAAAATGTGTATCAAAGAAGAAGCCTGTTAAGAAGCACGTCCAGTTGAAACAGATAGCTACCTGGTCTGGACTATACTGGTTCACAAAAACTGAAATTGAAAATGCCATGAATTTTGAAAATGAAAAGATAAACCTTGGACGCGGGAGTGCAGGTGAAGTGTTTAGAGGTGTTTTGCCAAGTGGTCAAGTTGTGGCCATCAAGCATTTGACAAAGAGTAACACCTCTAGTTCTGATTCTTTCACTCGAGAACTTGCTGGTCTTTCTAGACTTCGTCATCCAAACCTTGTTTGCTTGTTTGGCTGTTGCATGGAAGATGGCGAAAGATATCTCGTCTACGAGTTCTGTGCCAATGGAAATCTTGCTCAACATCTCTTGAGTAATGCGCTCTACTCTTCACTACCTTTGATCAATCATTCACTATATTCCAATGTTAATGTAAACGATGATTTCATTTATGTGTGTGTGACTATGTTCAGGAAGAGACAGCCATTTGACATGGGAAGCAAGAGTGAAGATTTTGAGAGAATGTTCATTTGCGCTCAAGTATCTCCATCATCATATAGAGGGTTGTGTTGTCCATAGAGATATCAAGGTAAGTGTGATGAAGTTAACTGGATTGGATTCTACACTTAATTGGGAATGATTAGAAAATGTTTTCTTAACGCCTTGTATTGATTTCATTGTTTAGCTCACGAACATTCTTTTGACTGAGAAATATGAAGCCAAACTGTCGGATTTTGGATTATCAAGGATGATGGGGATGGAAGAGAGCAAGGTTTTCACTGATGTTAGAGGAACTATAGGTTACATGGATCCAGAGTACATGAGTAATGCCAAGTTAACATGTGCCAGTGATGTATATAGTTTTGGAATTGTTGCTTTGCAAATTCTGTCAGGACAGAAAGTCATAGAGTTGGATCTTGATGCAAGAGATCAGCTCACCAGAAAGGTAGTACAATTCACTCATTTACATGACATTAAATTACACTAGATTATATAGTATATAATTCAACTCAACTATGTATGCAACATTAATTTTTGTAGGCAAGAGATGTGAGTATGGGAAAGCGTCCATTGTCGGATTTTGTAGACTCGCGACTAAAGGGACAAGTTGATAAGGAGGACTTTGGAGCTATTTTACAGATAGCAGTACTTTGTGTTGCCAAATCAAGCACAGGTCGGCCACCAATTGAGGTTGTTTTTGACGAATTGGACAAAGTCTATAGGGACATTGAGGCGCGCAAGGTACTACCACTACTAATAATAATTTGCACAAGCACATTAATTAGTGCTTATTGTAGTTTTGAGCTTACCAAGCTGACAGCAGCTTTCTGTTTATGCAGAAGGCCACCCCAACAAATTCAACAACAACATCAACATCAACATCTAGCTCTAACTGAGTCCTTGACGAAGTGGTCATATGTGTGTATGAGTAAAACATTGAAGAAGTGAAACTGGAAATTGGAAGTTGAATATGTACATTACAGTACATATAATATTATTTTTCGGCATACAACTGTATTAAAAAAGTGTGACATGGTTCCCTTGTCTTTCGCTCGCTCGCAGATCTTAAGGTGTACCTAGAAAATGTGTTGGGCCCCATAAAAAACCATAGAACAGCAAAAGAAACAAATGTTTTTGCAGTCATTCAGATCTTCGATTCAGAAGCGTGTTATAGACTTGAAGCAATGGAAATTTGAATCGTAGCTACTGTCTTTGTTTTATTTTATTATATATATATAGCTGAGTTTAGATTTCAGAATAATATTATGATATACAATTAGATTGAACTGAATAGTGAATAACCTGTTTGATTGTCCTAATGTATAGATCTCTACCCATCTCCTGGTACATGGATATGCATGTTCATAAGAAACATTTGTATTTTCTTATAATTATAAAGTGAGTATTATAAAGATAATCCGTAAGATACACATCTCATATGCTACTTATTTTTTCATATCTTTCCAGCAAGTTAGAGAAGTGAACATGAGAAAATTACTTGAGCCAATGATCTTGCATTAGCCTTCTTCCTAGTTAGTGATGCTGCTAAACAAACTTATCATATTGGATAAAATAAACCGATAAGAATATCTATCATAACTACTCAAACAAATTTTCAATGGCTTGTTGTATATCTAACTAGTTGAATTGCTAGAATAAAATAGCTAATTGAGTTTCTGATCAATAGGACAATATATAAGACTTGTTTCCTGTATGATAATTATATGTAATTGTGACAACAGTAATAAGAAATAACATTAGAATTGCCATAATAGTTAATATAATACAAACAAGGGTCACTGTTTTCAATAATTTCAACAATCCCCTAATGGAAATTCACGGTTATCTTCACACTTGTTCTTGAACTAAAAGTAAATACATGAATTTAGCTGAAGTTTACTAAACAAAACAAAGTGTATATATATGTGCGGGTGGTCGAGTTTCAAGTTTTAATATTTTGAGGATATATATACGGTTAAGTTATACTTGTCTCGCTCAACCAAACTGATTGATGTATAAACAAGACTTTGACAGAAATATACAAAGATGTGTCAAAGTGCGGCGTGTATAGATGAATGCATGTTCAATTGCAAGCTATCATAAATGAACACTTCCCTCATCTGATTTTTTGCTGCTGGAATGTTGGACATGGTGAAAGCTTCCCTCCTCAGACCCCCCTGTGCTCATGCGATCAAAATGTGATCCTTCGTCGCTATCACTGCTCACTAGGCCAAAGGAATATCCATTTCCATCATGTGATGGCCTACTGTCACCGCGCTTGAGAAGAACACCTCCATCATGTGACTCCTCGTCGCTGCTGCTATGAGATGATTGACTTTCAACTCTTGCAGAAGATTTTTTACTGCTCTTTTGGCTTAAATCCTTTGTTGCCGTAGATTTCTTACTGCTCTTCTGGCTTAAATCTCTTGCAGCAGATTTTTTGCTGCTTTTCTGAGTTAAACTTCCATCCACATCATGCTTTCTTCTACTGCTTTTGTGGTCATTTTCTGAATCTGAACTGGAGTTGTTCCTTCGGCCAGAAGAAACGGTCCCCTTCCTTGATTTGGTGCTGCTTTTGCGGCTTGACTTGGAGTAGAACTCCTTTGTTTCTTCAGCATCTTGTGAACTATAATCATGTTGGTTTTCATTATCATAATAATCACGTTCAGTATCAGAGACATCATCATGTTCTTGGTGTTTTGCACTAGCTGCTGTAATAGACTTATTATCCTCGTGAACAGAACGCTCTTCATCGGAACTATGGCTGTCATTATCATTTTCGCTCTCACTTTCATCGGCAGAGGCAACACTCTTTTGGGAGGTAGAATTGGGAGGTGGAAGAGGTGCAGGAACAGATTCTGGAGGAGGAGAAGTGGAAAGAAAACTCAAAGCAGTTACAACATCACTCATCAAAGGACGCGCTGCTGATTCCTCTTGTAAGCACATGGCTGCAATTGCAACAACTTGATTAAGATCCTTTTCTGGATAATTTTTATTCAGATTTGGATCTGCCATATCTCCATATCTTTTAGGATCTCTAAATATTGGTTGTGCCTGCTCAGCAGTTACAAGTATAAAATTATCAAAACAGATACAAGAGAATCAAAGATATTGCTTAAAATATTAGTTTATATCATATTGGAGAAATTGCAGTTAGGAAAGCCCCCAAAATGTGCAAAACAATTTTTACACTCTTTATTCACTGATTATGGGCAAATCATTTGGTAAACACAAATTAGAATCCTGGCTGAATCAATAATTAGCAAGAGTTTATTTATCTTTCGGTTGAACTCTAGATTACCAAGGGCCCTTCCCGTGGGAATCAGAAAGTTAAAAAAAAAAAAAAAAAACCATAATCATCTCATATTTTACTTTGTTTTATATAGGCCAAAATATAATGTTGAAAAGAGATTGCTATAGTTTGTTTACCCATGAAACTAGATTTTGCTCGTCGTGCGATCTTGTGGTGTCTACGGCTCGTCTTCCAGTAATGAGCTCTAGCAAGACAACTCCAAAACTGTACACATCTGATTTCAAGGTGAGGTTACCTGTTCTTACATACTCAGGGGCACTATAACCATAAGTACCCATGACTCTTGTAGGCACAATGTTAGCCTTATCTTTACCAGCAAGTTTGGCAAGTCCGTAATCAGATAGTTTTGCATTAAGATCCTTATCAAGCAAAATGTTCGACGATTTCAAGTCCCTGTATATAATTGAAGGATTTGCCTTGTCGTGCAAGTACCACAATCCTTTTGCAGTACTAGATGCTATTTTCATTCTACTAAACCAATCTAATGGATCTTGATCATTTCTTCGCTCTGTGCCAAAACCAAATAAATGTGCTCTATATTAGTTTTACATAACTAAAATTGCAAAAGATTATGTCTAATAAACATTCATTTTGGTCCTTGAGTGTGTCAAACGTTGTTACTATAGTCTTTGAATGTATCAAAATTACAAAAACATCTATGAATGTGTCTTCTTTAGTGAGTTTGGTCATCAAATTTGGCAAGGGAGAAAGTATTAACATAGCAACTACTGACATTTGCCATTAAAAAAATATCGAATAAGTTTTCTATTAGTTAGTTTAGGGTGCGTTTGTTCCGGCTTTAAAAAAAATAGATTTTGAGTTAAAAGAATCTAGAGATTTTTAAAAAAATCTAAAGCTATTTCTGTTTGTTTACTATCATAAAAATCATTTTTTAAAGATTTGAAGCTCTTACACTTTAGTTTCTTATGTTTAGAAAAAAAATAGATTTTGAAAAAGCTACTTGAAATAGCTTTTCATTTTGAAGCTAAGAATGATTTTTTTTAACAAAATGGATTTTTTAAAAATCTAAAATAAACACTACAAAAACAAAAGTGATTTTTTTTCAAAAAAATACAAAACAAACGGGCCCTTAATCTATGCTTTTGTAATTTCAATACAGTTAGGAGCAACAACGCCTCATACATTTAAGGTCCAAAAATCCAAAATGATGATTTTACTGGACATTGTCATGCTAATGCACATAGAAATATATGCATAACTAAAAAATTGAAGAATAAAGAAAGAAAGGGTTAGTACCAAGAAGACAACTTTCTAGAGAGCCCCCTGACATGAATTCATAGACCAAAAGACGTTGATCGCCATCAGCACAATAACCAGTGAGTTTGACAAGATTTTCATGGTTTAAGAGACTCAACATCAAAACCTCAACCAGAAATTCTTTACTTCCTTGAATCCCATTTCGATCAAGTTGCTTCACTGCTACCACCTAGAGAGAGGAGAAAAAACACACATTCAAACACATGTAATTAAAGTGTAAAACAATATTAAAAGAAGTATTTGTTTATGTACTAATTAAGAAATCAATTGATATTATTATATTATTATGACCTGTCCTGTGGCAGGAATTGTTCCTTTGTAAACTCTACCAAAACCACCTTCACCCATCAAACATTCTTGGCGAAAATTCTTTGTTGCAATTGCTAACTCACGAAATGTAAAATTTTGTGCTTGAATATTTGATGTGTCAACTTGGTTTGGATCATCAGCTGGCTTTGGTTTCTTGATATCTGCATGTCACATTTGGAGAGACAAAGTTAATAACAAAATCGCTTAAAACAATTTGATTAAATCTCTCAAATGCTATTTCCATTGATTATATGAAGAATATAAAATGCCAAATAATATATAATCTACTTTTTTATTTATTTATAATTTTTTTGGAACATTGTGATAATTTAATTACCTGGTGTTCTGGTTATAAGGTTATTATTTTCTTGAGGTGGTGCAACCCCATTTTCCCTCCTGCTATTGCTTTTCTTACTCTTTTGAGAGGTAAAACAAGGAAAGCAATTCATTCTTGTTCTAAGGATCTAGAAAACGTTCAAAAAAGATTATCGGTGTGTTTATGTGGGAAAAAATATTTTCATTCAAGAACAATGAGAACAAAAAAAGTTATATGAAAAAAATAAAAATAAAAAAACAAAATCTCTCTATACTCTTTGGTTAATAAAAAAGAAAAAGAGTGAAGGAAGGTTCCCTCAAAAGAGGTTGAAGGAACCCGCAATGCAAGAGAGGGAAGCAGAGGCTATAAAAATGGAAGGAGGATCAAGAAGAAAAGGTGAAAGGAAGAGGAAGCCATGCATGCAATGATGATTGGAATGCAAAAAAAATGTTGAGGTTGTATCGGAGAGAAAAGGGGGAGAATTTGGATGGACATTATATTATGAGGTACGTGCATGTCCTTTTACATGCATAGATTCCGACATTTGTGGATTTCAGGGCATATATGTATGTTGTTGTTTTTGTATGTTTTATCAGTATTTGTGTTCCATTCTAGGATGGATCCAACGTTTCCTTTCTTTTCTTTTCGTTAATTACGGTTATATTTTGACTTGTACTTTTCTTTCAATAAACCAACTTTGGAGTAAGCATCTTATTCTTATAACTAACATCATCAATTTAGATATATAATATAGTTCAGGGCCGGACCTAAGGGGGTGCAAACAGCTCTTGTGAACCGGGGCTCCAAAATTTGGGGGCCCAAATATATATTTTTTGATGACTGCTCTTCCTCCAACACAAAACACTTGCACCCTACAGCCATGCCCAAGTTAAGTGGAGTGGAGTGGTGCAAGTGTAAAATAATGCGCAAGTTAAGTGGAGTGGCGCAGAGTAGCTACTTTTTTTTAATTTATTTACTATTTTCAAATTATGTTATTTACTTTATTCTAAAATATTTTATTAACTTTATTCTAAATTATTTGTTCACTTTATTCTAAATTACTTATTTGCTATATTCTAATTTATTTATGCACTTAAAATAAATTCGATTTTATTCTAATTCAATATTTATTCTAATTTATTTATTAAAATTAATTTATTTACGTATTTACTTTATTCTAATTTATTTACTTTATTAAAATTAATTTATTTACATATTTACTTTATTCTAATTTATTTATGAACTTAAAATAAATATTGATTCGATTTTAGTCTTTAAATAAATACAAATATAAATAAAAGGAAATGAACTAAATTAATATTTATTCATTAAATACAAAATTAGAAAATAAAATCAAATATAAATAACAATGAATGAACAAAATTGAGGCATATAACAATATCTCATTTTATTAATAATTCATACAATACAATAATTCATACAATAATTTATTTGAATTCACTAAATCTACTTATTTTCTCTTTCTTAGGGTGAAAAGTGATCAATCTTCTTGGGGTAAAGTGAGTAGGCTTTTTGGGGAAAATACATCATCAACCCTTGGGCTAAATTGAAATCTGGTTTTTTTTACCCCAAGAAATTCTTTTTACCCACGGTAAAAACTTTTTGGGGTTAAAAAAAAGCAGATTTAAACTTATCCCAAGGGTCGATCACTTCCCCAAGTCGGCTACTCACTATTTTACCCCGAAGAAGTTTGATCACTTTTGCCTCCAAAGAGACTATTGACAAAAAAAAAAGGAGAGAAAGTGATATGGTGTGAGGAATTAGGGAAGTATGGAGGGGTATTTATAGGTGGGAATGGTAGTATAGATTATAAACACCATTAATGTGGTCAAAAAAGGTGTAAAATTTGGTAAAAAAACGTGTGGATTGAATGTTGAAAAACTGACCACAGTCCAAAAAACGTTTGTTCTTCATCTATGACCACCGGCCAACGTGCATGAGTTAACTCGCGCACATGCCAGCGGTGCGTGACTTAAGTCACGCAGAGCTTATAATGTACGTGACTTAAGACACGCTGCGTGACTTAACTCACGCAGGGGTATATTTGGAAATCATGCTGGGCGCGAGTGTTTTGTGTTGGGGAAAGAGCAGAATTCATATTTTTTTATATATATTGCATGTAAAATATTTATATATACAAATGGCGTGACAAACTAATCAGTAAAATTGAAGTAGCCTGGCAGTAGCACTATGGCTGGTATTGACTTGGTCCTGGGTTCAACACCTTCGAATCAAGAGGCCTTTTTGGCTTGGACATAATTTATTTTGGATTTGAGGCTCCTCAATCTTCTTTTCAATTCAACCAAATTCTCCATAACATATTGGATTGTATATTTAGAAATGAAAGCACAATATAATTTTAAAGCATTAACAACAAATGTTATAATTTTTTATTTGAAAGAACAAACATTATAATTATTCTCTAAAAAAACATTATAAACCTTTTATTTTTGTCTTTGTACAAATTAAGGAAAAGAACAACCTAGAAAATTGATAAAGATATTCGTTTGAAGTTGTATTTTTATAATATTGATTAAAATATTGGTTTTTTATGTGTTAGTTACAATAATGACTTTTTTTTTTAAATCTTTACGGATCTTATTTTCAATTTAAATTGAGAATTCCTCTTTAAAAAAATTATGTTTTTATTTTATTAAGGACCTATTTTTACATTAGAACCGAGCCTCTAGTTACTCAGAAACGATTGCGATATAGTCTATAGATAGATTATACCATGACATGCAATTCAGTCATTGAAGATGAAATGGAGACAACGTGTACGTGGTACTTTAAAAAAAATTATTTTTAGTCCATGCAATAATAGCCTTGATTTTGTCTTATATTTTTTTTTTTATAGATTTAGATCATGTAAATTAAAAAATTGTTGTTTCTAGTCTATTATAACGTCGTAAGTGACCAAATAAAATCACGTCATATGACTCAAAAAATTGATGTTAGAAAAACAACCATTTTTGAACTTTAAATGATGGGAAATGCTAACCGGTGCCCCCGGGGCATTGGTTAAGGATATGAAAATGAAATTATATAGTAATTAATGCATTGAAATTGTGTAATTAATTTATAATAAAGTCAAAAACAGTTTCCTTTTATGGTAATAATTCCCTTTTATGGTATGCTTAACCAGTGCCCCAGAGGTACCGGTTAGCAGGACCCTTAAATGATTAGTGATTAGAGATTAAATTCATATTTAAACTTTATTTTCATCCATCAATTCATAATACAAATGATTAGAGATTAAAATCATATTTAAACTTTATTTTCGTCCATCCAATTAGGGATGGAAATAGGCCAGATCGGCCTACAGGAGCCTATGGCTTAGCCTACGACAGGTCAGGTCATGCCAGACTTTTTTTCTAAGTAGAGTAGGCTTAGGCTTTTTTAAAAGCCTATTTAGCTAAAAAGGTTAGGCCATAAGCCGTATAAAAAGCCTCATAGGCGTAACAGGCCGGCCTACTTAAGTAAATATGAGTAATATTGTTTATTATTAATATTATTATATTATAATTTGTACTTTGAATTAAATTATAAATTTGCTAACCTTTTTAGTAATATAAGTTTATTAGTATACTTTGATTTTTTGCATATTCAAATGTATTATTATAAACTAGAATTGAAATATGATATATAATATATAATCAAAAACTCTCTAAAAATTCTTGTTAAATATAGAAATTGTCTTTAATTTTATTGATTTATTAGTTTGTTAGTCGACTGAAACTTGGATCACATTACTTATTTAAAAATGTTTAGATGAAATATGCTTTTAAACAGGCTAACAGACCATAAGGCTTTCAACAGACCAGACTCTAGCCTAAAAAATAAGTCTATGATAGGCCGCAGGCCAGACTTAGGACTCGAAAAAATTTGACAGACCAGGCTTAGACCTTGCAAAGTCTAGCTCGACCTAGCCTATTCCCACCCCTACATCCAATTAAGATGGAATTAAGCGAATTTGACAATCAAAATTTAAAGGTACAAATGGTGTTGACATTGAACTGAATTGAGTTGAATATAATTTGAGACTTGATTAGTCAATTAAAAATGAACCTAATTTGAATTTTATGAAAAATATGTAAAGCTGCGAATTATATTTTTTGTGCTAACTTGATAATTTAAATTTTATGAACTTGATTAGCTCAATTTGTTTCATAACAAAAAACACTCAATTTGAAGTCGCCGTAATGATTCTTGAAAACTTGTTGTTCTCCACCATTTCACATATGGATTGAAACCGATGCAAACAATGTATCTGAAATTCATAAGATCAATCACATTAGATGAAGCTGGTATTGTAGATGAGTTTGCTTCGATTGATGGGATTTCATATCGAATAACTGAGATAGTAGTGTAATTGAGAATTTGAGATCGATGATAGCAACAAGAAACATGAATCATCGTTGGTCACTCAAACTCTCGACGACTGATGTAAAAACGAGTATGCAATCATGTGAGTCTAGGAGAAAAGATCTATTAATTTAATAAATAACTATGCACTTTGATTTCTTTCAAAAAAAATTATGCGCTTTGATTAATCAAAATAGACGGTTGAGATTTGTTTAATAGATCCGGACTCTTTTGGTAATTCCAAATTCAAAAGTAAATTTTATCCACACTATCCATAGAGCATATATACATAAGCAGTACCTTTTACTTGAAAGTATACAAATATGAATAATTTCACATTCAACTTACTTTTGATTAAAATTAATTCAAACAAAATTACTTTCGTCAAAATTAATTCTCTCCGCCGTATAATCAAACATACAATCAAATAATTTGGAGGTCATATTCTACTCTTAAAAATTGGGTCTTTAATAAAAGAAGTACTAAAACTCAAGAACAACTATCATTTTTATTTAAATTGTAAGTGATATAAAAAACTTGTAAATAACATCAATAACATAAAAATGGATCATGTCTTAATCAATAACACCAAAAGATCAATTTTCAAGTTACAAAAAAGAGACATTCTTGTCTTTGTAAGTGTGTAGTTCAGTTTATAAGGAACATTGCATTATATATATAGGAGTTGAGGTTTGAACATCAAACACCCCATTTATTCATCTTAAGAGATAAACTTTTAGCCATTATGTTAATTCACAAAGGAAAAAAGACATCATTCTATTATTTTTCTTTTTGTAAACGTGGTTCTTTTTTCTTCGTTTTCCTTGAATACAATATTTCGTATACAATTGAAAATTTATTTTATGTTAAGAGTATTTTGGTTATTTTAAGTAGGGATGGTATTGCAGGCCAGCCCTCTCCGTTTAAGCTCGGTCCGATATTAGCCTTCCAAAAACAGGATGAGGCGGGGCGGGCCAACTTGAGGTTGCGGGCTCAAACAACACCCTGGTCCATCAAGAGTCAGATTGTCGGGTTGGTTGGCTGACCCGTCTAACAATTTTTTTCTTCTAAAATCCTTATTTTGTGACAAATGTTATTAAAAAAGTATGTTGACATTATAAAAAGTGGATTTTATTTTCTCATAATTATTTTATTCTCATTCTAATCATGTGTAAAGAGAAAAATAATTATTTAATAATGAATTGTCCAGTTACTTTTAGGGAAAAAAATCTTAAAAATTGGAACAAAAAATGAGCGTGCAGGTCAACAGTTTTTTCAATAGGCCAAATTAAACAAGACAACTATAAAAGATGAGCACAAAACCTCAGTCTAGCCCGTCTGAAATGGCGGGCTAAATAGACTGGCCAGACGAATCAGACCCGTTTTGACACCCCAAATTTTAAGGTGTAACTAAGATTTAATGACTAGATTTTTTTATTTTATTTTTAAAAAAAGAGGGTTTGACTAAAAATAGTCATAATTAATTTGTCATGGACATAAATTCATAAAATATCACAGACAAATTTTGATTTTATTTTTGTCAGAAATTAAGTCTTTCATCTACATAAAAAAAATAAAAGCTGGTTCACATCTCTCGTGGTCGTGGAATTGCAGAAGCGGAAGCTGAACAAAGAACAAGAAAGTAGCAGAAAACGTTACTGTCAAACATTACATTCAAATACCAACGACGACGACAACAACAACAACAATAACTAGTTGTGTAAACTAAGGTACACTCTTTTTCTTCTTCGATGAAACTCTCTTCTTCCGCATCTTACCCCCCAATTTTCTATTCCTAGAACCTTCTAGAATTTTCGATTTTAATTATGGGAAAATTCCGACCTCGTAGTTTACAAATATTAATTAAATTTTGGATTCAGAAATTGAAATTTCCAGATTGGATTGGGAATAATTCTATTGGATCCGAACTGTGTTTTAACACTTGTCGTGTTTGACCTAGGTGACCAATGTTGTTCTTGTTCTCACCATGTCAATGTCACTCTATGATTTCAAGATTCAATATCAATTCTTCAATTATCTTATCAAAATATTGTGTTTTTATGCTTTGCTTTTTGAAAATTGAACCCTGTACTCAGTTTCTAGATCAAAATAGGTAGAAAGATGATTTTTTTTGTCGTTTTAATGGATATGAGATCACACTGATTGGGATTAACTATTTAGGTTTTTGTATGAAAAAATTAGTTTGCATTTACTGTGATGTTGTTTTGTGCTTCGAAGGTAGTAAGTTTGCGCAAAGGGCTAATTAATAGACCAGCTGGGTAGTTTAGGCAAGTGCACGCGACAAAATTCGTATTCGTGAGCTCATATTTTTCGTAACTAATGATTTCCTCTGAACTATGAGAAATTAGATGGTGATGTGTAGGTTATAGTGACCTGCGTAACTGTAAATGAAGATTATGGATAAATGCAGTTGGATAAGTTCCATAAGAAGTAAGAACTAGATCAAGTTCTAATAATTATGATTCCTGTATCTAACTGGTATTATACTTGTAGTTTGTTCAAAATCGTAGCTGTTGTAGTTAGATTGACCAAAGCCATTGATTTTCCTTTTCAATAAAAAATATCTTATCTCGAATGATGTTTCGTAAGCTCCTTGTAAAATTTGGACATGTTCATCCCAAAACATTATTTTTTGCAAGAGGTGAATGTTCTTTTTTAACATAGTTCCCTTCTGTTGGCCAGACTATATATAATGTTCTGGACGAACAAGCAATGATCTATTCGCAAAATTTTATTTACGTGTATAAGTTTGTAGATTTAGATATATATTGCAAGTCTACTGATGGGTCCTTTTACTTTTTTGAGTTTTATTTCTTTCCTCTGCAATTTTTTCATTTTTCTCATTTTCAATAATCCAACTATTTAGGATCCACTATCACTCTCTCTCTCTCGGCAACATAGACCATCAGATACTTTATCTACAGATTTACGTTCCTTGTCCGCTTGATAACTCTGTATTCTGTTTTGTTTCAATGGCTTTCTGTTCAGAACTATGTGTACTTGTGTAGGATTTAACCATCCATTTTTTTTATGTAATGCAGAGTCTATTATTGGGAGGTTTAATATGGTGGCATTTTTCAATGCCTATCCTTCGCAGTCCTTGATAATTCATGAATATGATGAAGACCCTTAAAGTCACGTGACATTGCTGGTTCCTTGTTTTGGAAGATATATATGGATAATCATTCTTTAGTTTTAGATGATACTTCTGTTACTATAGCAGAACAACCATTAGTCATTGGTCAAGAGTTTCCAGATGTGGAAACCTGCCGAAGAACACTGAAAGATATTGCCATAGCTATGCATTTCGATCTTCGGATAGTTAAGTCAGATCGCAGTCGTTTTATCGCCAAGTGCTCCAAAGAAGGGTGCCCATGGCGTGTCCATGTAGCCAAATGTCCTGGTGTTCCAACTTTTACTATCAGAACCCTGCAAGCAGACCACACTTGTGAGGGAGTTCGCAACCTTCACCATCAGCAGGCGTCAGTAGGTTGGGTTGCAAGGTCAGTAGAATCACGCATTCGAGATAATCCACAAGTCAAACCAAGGGAAATTTTGCAAGATATTCGTGATCAGCATGGAGTTGCTGTTTCTTACATGCAAGCTTGGCGAGGGAAGGAACGAAGCATGGCTGCCCTTCATGGAACATTTGAAGAAGGTTACCGTCTTCTCCCTGCATACTGTGAGCTAATAAGGAAAACAAACCCTGGTAGCATTGCATCTGTTGGTGCCACTGGACAAGAAAATTGTTTTCAACGCCTATTTATTTCTTACCGCGCATCAATTTATGGGTTTATAAATGCTTGTAGGCCTCTTTTAGAGCTTGACAGAGCACATCTTAAAGGAAAATATCTTGGTTCAATACTTTGTGCTGCAGCTGTTGATGCTGACGATGCTTTGTTTCCTTTGGCTATTGCTGTTGTTGATACTGAAAGCGATGAAAACTGGATGTGGTTTATGTCAGAATTACGGAAACTTCTTGGAGTAAACACCGACAACATGCCTAGACTTACAATACTATCTGAAAGGCAAAGAGGCATGGTGGAGGCAGTAGAAACACATTTTCCTAGTGCTTCACATGGTTTCTGTCTGCGTTATGTTAGCGAAAATTTTCGCGATACATTTAAAAACACAAAGTTGGTGAACATCTTTTGGAACGCTGTCTATGCCCTTACAGCTGCTGAATTTGAAAGCAAGATTACTGAGATGATAGAGGTTTCTCAGGATGTTATATCATGGTTTCAACACTTCCCTCCCTTTCTTTGGGCTGTTGCATACTTCGATGGTGTTCGATATGGCCATTTCACCCTCGGGGTAACCGAATTGTTGTATAACTGGGCCCTTGAATGTCATGAGCTCCCTGTAGTGCAGATGATGGAATACATCCGCCAGCAGATGACATCTTGGTTTAATGATCGGCGAGAAGTGGGCATGGAGTGGACTTCAATTCTTGTACCATCTGCTGAGAAGCGAATTTCGGAGGCAATAGCTGATGCTCATTGCTACCAAGTACTCCGGGCAAATGAAGTTGAGTTTGAAATTGTCTCAACTGAAAGAACCAATATTGTTGATATACGAAGTCGTGAGTGCTCTTGTCGCCGATGGCAGCTTTATGGTTTACCTTGTGCTCATGCTGCTGCTGCACTTATTTCTTGTGGACATAATGCCCATATGTTTGCTGAACCATGTTTCACTGTACAAAGTTACAGAATGGCCTATTCACAAATGATAAATCCCATTCCAGACAAAAGTCAATGGAGAGAACATGGAGAAGGAGCAGAAGGTGGAGGAGGTGCAAGGGTTGATATCGTAATTCACCCACCAAAGATTCGCCGTCCCCCTGGAAGGCCGAAAAAGAAGGTTCTGAGAGTAGAGAACTTTAAGCGACCCAAAAGGGTTGTCCAATGTGGTCGCTGCCATATGTTAGGACATTCTCAAAAGAAATGCACAATGCCCATTTGAATGCATTAGTTTACTTATTAAAATTTCATCAACATTACAGCTAATAGAATGTATGTTGTGTTTGTATTGTAATTTAAATTTAAGTCTAACTTATGCTGAACCAGTAAAGTGGCAAAGTAAGGATACATATGATCTGTTTTTATTTTGCCTCACAAAACAAATAGTTAATGTCAGAAAACTGTCTTATTGGTTTGTCTCTGCTCTGGAAATTGTATCGCTATTTCATGATGATGACTTGAAGCTGGGCAAAATTATTTGAATTGGTATATCATCATTCCTCAAAATGAGGCCATGGTTTTCAAGTCTTTCAACTTTTGTTCTCTAAATAATGACTTGTAGTTAGTAGTATTTGCTTTTCTTGATAGATTTTTTTATCAATTTTAATGAGGGTACCACAGAAAACCGACAATAGAAAATGAGGGTACCACAGAAATCATTCATTTTCAAAGGGAGACTTGAGAACTGATCTTATCGGTGAATCAAAGGTGTCAAAGTTGTTATTGCCAGAAGATCGGATAAGTATACATTGTTGTTATTCAATGCAGGTTTTGGTATTTAAAGTCTGCTTATATTAAAGAGAAATTCACATTTTATTCAAATTTATTAGAGATGGTTTTTTCTCTTTTGTCAAGTAGTCTGTTGGCTAAAATTCTCCCCTGCATGCTCTAACAATGTGTTCCATCCCCTTGGTGCCCCACATGGGTCACAAGTTGGCACTAAGGTAAACTAACAGATGTGTTAGAACTTACAAGTATATAAAGAGTACTCCAGGAACACTCGTTAATATTTTCCATGAAACAGTGTTCCGGGACTACTCGTTAATAAGACCCTTTAATCATAACGTCACTGGTTCAAAAATTAAACATACCAATTCCAATAGAACCAAATAGCCGATCTTATTGTAATTCATTAACTTATGACTTCACTGTTTCATTCAACTGCTTGCTTATTGTTAGTATATATATAGCTTTAATAGAGTTTGTGCCACATAGACATAAAGAAGAGTGATGTGAGCATTGGACGAGCACTTGTTAGCAACTATTCGTATTGAGGTTTTAATTTTTTTATAAGTTATTTTTTTTAAGAAATTAAATTAGGCCACCCAAATTGGTACTAGAGATAATCGAACCTGAGAGTTTAAGGAGGAGCACACTCTCAGATCCTAAGCCAATACCACCAGATCAACCCAAGTGGATTAACTTTTATAAGAGATTGGTTAAAATATCGTAGGTTTTTCGTTTTAAATGTACATTTTATTTTGTATAAACGGATTGTCTGAAACTTTTTGATACATGCATCCAAATGTAACACAATTTCATTGAATACATGTGTAGAAAAGTTTTAGACTAATGGTGGATATAAATTAATCTCTAAATAAATGTGTGTGAATTTGTTAAACTAAGTTATTGTAAAGAAAATTTACAAAGAGCAATTTTGGTATTATTGTAAACTTTTAAGTAATTTTGGGTATAACCAAAAATACTAGTTTGTTGGATTAGCTTATAAGCTTGTTTTGATAAAATGAGATGTGTTTGGCAAAAAGTTTTTCTCACTAGCTTATAGCGTTTTTTAAGAAGCTAATCCAAGTAGCTTTTTAGCTTTTAACTTATAGTTATTTATACTTTCTTCCAATTTTAAACTTTATTTTATTTTATTTTATTATAATAAAAAAAACACCCACTATCTTGTTAAACTAACCACGTTTACCATGTTGTCAAATATTAAGGTATGGATTTTTAAATTTTCTTGTCCACTTTTTTGTTTTTTTTACTTTGCTCATAATTCATATAACATATAATTTTATATATAATTTATAATAAATTATGACACAAGTCAATAATGTTGGTCATACTCTTGCAAAGGCAGACACATCCCTCAAGTAGTTTTCATTTTTTCATTGATATTCCAACATGTAAAACAAATTGGATGATTGACGTACCTGTACTTTTTTACCTGTACTTGAACACTTAAAAATAGTAGTTGATAAAATTCAAAATAGCAGCATAACTTATAAAATGTGTATTACTCGTGACCTTCTCGCTCTTTGGTGATGGTGGCATTTAGGATACACAAACGATAGTTTTTGTGTATCATACCCATATGCAACATCAACCATTGATTTAAAATGTAGAATTTCAATGACAATGATTTGAGATGGATAAATTGGTGTGAGAAGTATGAGATTTTTTAGGACCATGTACCACGGAACTGTAGCCTGGGGTTACAGTGCTCTTTTTCTTTTGAGAACACTTTATAGTTCACTTTAATGTAGTAATGTTTCTTTTTTTACAAACACTTTAATGTAAATATATAATATGCATAATTAATATACATATGTCGTTTGTAAAAAATAAATAAATTAATAAACATATGTCAGTGAGAAGTATTTTTACCAAATTCCTCAAAAAATAAAAAGCATTTTTACCATATATACGTAATCAAACATTAAATACATGTAGCATAGATTAAATATCTTTTAAATCTCTAAAGTTATCATTTTTAATTTTTTCATTCCCATAAAAAAAATCACATTTTTTAGTTAATTTATGTTTTTGAATTATTTTTCGCAAGTACGTTTAGAACATTATAAAAATTTCATTGAGAAAATAAGCCGGAATTTGTTTATAGTTTCAATTTTTTGGTACTTTTATTTTAAAATTTTTGAAATTTTAAAAATTTATATTTAATTCATCTGATATTAAAAAAAAATTGTGGAAGAACTTTTTATAACAATTTGAACATACTTGCAAAAATAATTCAAGAATTCATGAAAATTTAACAAAATCATGGTTTTTTATTGGTATGAAAATAAAACAAAATCAATTTCATAAAATAAATTTATAATTTTCTTTGTAAAAAAAATACTAATTTTCTCTTCTTTTTTCCACTTGAGTATAATTTTACTTTTATTCAAACAAGATTACAAATATTTTTCTCTCACAAACTCGATACTTATGAAATTAAAAAAGAACCATAAACGGTTCTAAGAAATAAAAAGCACTGTAGCCATGCTAATGTCCGTACACGTACTCTTTTGGTTGGGGAAAAATCTCATACTTCTCACATTAATTTATCCATCTCAAATCATTGTCATTGAAATTCTACATTTTAAATCAATGGTTGGTGTTGCATTTGGTATGGTACACAAAAACTATCATTTGTGTATCCTAAATGTCACTTGGGGATTCATGGAAGCTGGTTATTGTGGGATTTTTAAATCATTGTACTATCCCCAAAGTATATGTACAAGTGCAAGATTCTAATTTCACATAAGACAAAACCTCACCAAGGAGATAAAGAATGTCATGAGTAACAAACATAGTCCAATCTCATGGTTAATTTCGACTTAGTGAAGAAGTTTGTCGGTTACAAAAATGGATTAATCATTTTTTCTGATTGTATTGAGCACTCCCTCCATTTTTAACTAAAAATATCGGTAATTGATTATTTTACTTATGTTAATATGAATATCTTTAAACGTTTTTAATAAAAGATATAAAAATTGATATTTTAAAAATATTCATTGTGACAAATTGAATATTTTATATTTTAGCATACATCTTTGTGTATTAGTACACAAAATAAAATCAAAGTAGATTATATGAATAATGTAAATAATTAAACTGCAACATGTATTTACAATAAGGGAAATGTTTTCAATGTTTTTCATTTTAATTTACGATAAGGGAAATGTTAACGAGAGTTATTCTTTAAGGATTTTATATAGTAAATTTTATGTAAACTTGGACATTCAATACATAAGAAATTAAAATATTAGATTCGTCAAAAAAAAAAAAGAAATTAAAATATTAGACTTTTACCATGATAATCGTGTAAAAATACAATATTCACAATTCACATTTATTGTTTATAATATTTTCCAGTATGTGTAGAAAAGTTTGTGATACTTTATTTGAAGCATGAAGGAGGAATATTAAAAGTAAATATTCTGATCCAAAACAAAACAAAGTGAGGAGAGGGGTGTTAGTTGTAACAAAGCGGCAATGCAAGAAGAATAAGTAGAAGGAGTGTCTTTTCAGATATGTTGTGAGATGTTTTCTTTTTTGCAATTCCAACAAAGTAATAATATTTAATATTCACTAATTAGTTACTTACTTGTTTAAAAAACAATGAATGAGTGATTTTCACTTGAATTCGCAACATTGATGATTAATTAATTAAGTAATGAATGAATTAACTATATATTAATCTTGTTCATTTGCAATGACATTCGACGAGGTTTCAATGGAACAGAGTAAGAGCTTTGTCTTCGCCCTTCAGGTACCTTCACCTTCATTCAGATCTATCTATCTATTACTACATTTACACCTTTTTTTCTTCTAATTGCGTTTGAGTTCAAGTAGTTAATTAGTTTCAATTAATATTGAATTGTTTGGTAGTATTACTGTAAAATGTTTATGGCATGTCTAGCAACTGTATTAAACATAAACATGACCGTGATCATGGATTGCATATGAAATTGAACACTTGCGATGGGAGTGGGACTGATAGGAGCTTTAGTCAATGAATGTTAGGAGTCTAACAATATCAAAGAGTGAAATATTCGTCTCATAATTATTATTATTATTATTTTGGTGTTAACCCTCTAGTTCCTAGGGGAAAGGCCCCCTGGTAATCGAGAGTTCAACCGTGAGGTTAGTATAGTCTGGTCAAGAATTGTTTCACCCACGAATCGAACTCGAGTTCTCCCGACACATCCCATAATAATTGAATGACTGCATTTCCATTCTCTGAGTATAGGCAGACTGGGTTTCAAGTGAAAAGTTTGTAGTTTGAACAATTTCTAATATTGATCCTCATGTTATGTCTTTTTCAGGAACTTAAGAACCTGAGGCCTCAACTCTATTCTGCTGCAGACTACTGTGAAAAATCTTATCTCCGTAGTGATCAGAAAGAAATGTAAGATGTTTGATTCGTAATGAGATTTTCAGTTTGTTGTTTTAGAAGGCAATCTTAGCCCCTTTTTTCAACCTTTTTTTTTTGGGAAATAATCAAAGCTATTACTAGTATATCGGAGCACTTTGCCAGTTAATGTTATGGCTAAATTTTTCTATTGTACCACTCTTTAGGTATTTTGATAAATGTAATTTGTATGCTTTGCTTTATGTGGGTAGCACAAAATATAATTATGTGAATAAAGAAGCAGATATGTAAATTTAGAGTACTTAAACAATAGTAATTTAATTCGACGATTTCTGATGACTAAAATTTGAGCAGTCTGAAAGTGGTGACCAAAGAACACCAACTAACATTTGTTGTTGTTAATGTGACTTGTGCTGAGCACTTATTACCGATTTCCGGTATCAGCATTATTGTTTATATGCAAAAGCATTTATTATTCTAATTTTTAAATTATTGTCTCAATGGTGAAGCGTAAAATGGATGTTGTGGCATATTGTCCTCCTTAAAAGGACATGAACTTGTGTCCTTTAAATTTTCGTGACTAGTTATTTTAACAGCTTGTCGGAGATATTATAAGCTTGAGCATCATCTGCTTGCCGATAATTATTGTGTATTTGACCTGCATGGATTTCAGTGTACTTGACAACATGAAAGATTATGCTGCAAGAGCTCTTGTCAATGCTGTTGATCATCTTGGGACTGTAGCCTGCAAGTTAACTGATCTTCTTGAGCAGCAAACATTGGATGTTTCAACCATGGACTTGAAGATCTCTACTCTAAATCAGGTTACAACAAAAACGTTAGAGACGTCATGTTAAACTAGGTATTTCTAATGGAGTTGAAGTGACATATTTCATATTTGCTTGCTACATGCAGAGACTTCTTACATGCCAAGTATACACAAACAAAGAGGGTGTTCGGCAACAGCAGTTGTTGGCTATTATTCCTAGACATCACAAGCACTACATTTTGCCAAGTAGGCTTAACTGCTATAACTTTTCTCCATAAGTAGGTATTGACACCACAGACTGTGAATTTTGTTTTACTTATGGTTCTTGTTCATTTCTGTTACACAATGCAAGCTAGATTCGGTCAATAAAAAGGTACATTTCCGTCCATACAAACAGACTGATGCAAAACAAAGTTCATTTAGAACCAGAACTCGTCCTCAACCTTCAGGTGTGTGGTTGGGAAAACTGTCTCTTGTCTTAATGTATGTTCCCCCCACCCCTCAGGTTTGTTGGTAAGTGGTGGACATTATTTTAATCAACTGAATGTGTATTGTTGTACTTAGGTACCCCTGTTTCAAAAACTCTTTCATGGCATCTAGCATCAGAAACTAAGTCGACCTTAAAAAAACGGAGTTCACATGCTTCAAAAAGGTAAGTTTTTAATTCGAGGCTGCACACAGCTGTTGCTTTATTTATTTTTCTCTTTTACCATTGATGGTATTATTGTTGCACAAAGTTGCAGAGTGTTTTTTTAATACGTTTACACATCCACTTTTGCAGAACCAAGGACGCAAAATTCTCTGCCAAGACCACTGGAGTTTTCCACCTTACAGGTTTGTTGTTGTTGAATAATTGTGTCCCTCGTATTTGTTGATTGAGTTTTATTCTTTCTGTTTTTCTTTTATTAATTTTTTTATTACCTTTTATTCCTTGATATGATTTAGTTTCCTTAGACAATGGGACTCACAGCTGTGACCTCTCAATCCATAAAATTTTTGGATTCCCTTTTATATAGTAAATATATTTGTTTTGTATCGTCAAATTATATGAGACCGTCTTTTCATCATATATTTGTTTTGTATCGTCAAATTATATGAGACCGTCTTTTCATCATTTTGAGTTGGTATCTAGAAGATTAACCTTGCTGCAGTTGGTTTTCACTTCTTTGATTTCGGGGCATTCAGTCACTTTGTTAGTTTTGCAAGAGTGGACTAAACGTATTGAGGTTTATCGTTATTTCTTTTGGGAAAAGACTCTTGTAAATATCATTATAAGATAAGACTTCTTTGATGTATTCTAATGATCAACTTTTGGCATGTAAGCTCTGGTTTTAGGGGTGTTGATTATATTTTTTTTTCTTGTTTTCTTTCATCCGTCAATATGATTTAGCTACTTTAGACTAGATTTGCAGATGTCATCTTTCTCAATTGTTTTGGGGATTCCATTTTATTCACCACTTGTATATATTTGTTTTGAATCATCAAATAATCAGATATTAGATCTTAATCAGTTTCAAGCACATCAAATAATTCAGTTCAATTGGGCAACCAATGTTTGTTTTTTCCCTATAAAAATAATAGCTTAGTTGCATGCCTGCAGATAATGAAGAGATTGCAAGGTTGAAACCTTCAGCATCGAACAACCACGTACCAAATGGAGTGCCTACTTCTGGTGCTGCCACCCAAACACTCGGTGTCACAGGAAGGGTAATGTCATATTCATCAGCAAGTTCAACTGATGTTCCATGCTTAATAAAATAGTCAAACTGTGATTATATTAACCCATTTTTCGCAATTGTTTGCATGTTTTTTAAACTGATAATATTTTGCCATTTATTCTTTTTAGTGCTTTTGTTATGTACATTTTTTTAGTGATGTTATTGATGATTCTGTCTGCAGGATGCATTAGAGGGTTTCAGACCATTGACAACATTTGGGTCCTTTGACAATCTAAATGTGCATGAGACTGTCCATGCTCCTAGTCGTAGCAAAAGTGTACTATCAAGTTTTTTTGTCAAGCAAAGATCTGCGAAATTGAGAGCCGGCTCTATCTCATAAATACCTCGTTAGTCAAATGCTAGCCATTCTGTTTTGTGACATATTTTGACAGAAGAGTTAAGAAAACACTTAAATCTACTCAGTTGCATTATGCCCTTTCCATTCACTATGCGTCCACAAATGCCCAAAATTACTTGATTTTTTTCTTCTTTTGGTAAATCAAAGTATCCCGCGCATAACTGCGGACTAGAATTACTTTATTTTATATTTGTAGTTTATGCCTTTGAATAATGACAGTGCATAATAATTGTATAGTAAGGCTAGCCGATAGCCTTAAAGTAATGATGATCAAAAATAGAATCTTCTGCTTGCTAGATTACCCGTGGCAGCCATATACTTATGAATTATGATCCATAATATACACCTATACACACAATATTTAGGCACACAACTTGACTTATGATGTATTTGTGCGACAACTTTAACATTTTCAGAAGAAAAAAAATATTGTCCTAAAATAAATGTCATTTTCAGTTTTCAATATAATAGTAATTTTTTTTTTCCAATCATACTCTATTATATTATTTTCATCACTTCTAAGTTATTATTATATTCCATTTTGATGATAATGGTGAATACACATTTGTTTAACCAACTTAATGTCACTTTAGTCCTTACAAGCATCAACAGGAAGGCGAATTTGATTAAAATTTTGTAATTCCATTAATCATTTTGGAATTGCTAATGAAAGGAACTAGATTGATGTGATCTTATAATTATAAGGACAAATTTAGATATTTGTTAAAAAGTCACGAATTATAATATTTTTTTTGAGGGAAAGTCGCAAATTATAATTAAAAACATACTTGTATTATTCGTTTTTGAATGACATATACCCATGAATTACTCACGTATATTATTATCTCAATATTGAAGTTGATCCTTTAAATTGTATGATCGTATCAGCCTAGCCTCTACATTATCAATATTCTAAAATGATTCAGGAAATTATAAAATGTTAATAAGTTTATTTGTTTGTTTGAATTTGTTATCAAATCTACCACTGCCATTAATTAGTTTCTACTTATCTAGTTAATTTGTGGTTGGCCTAGTGGTTGTCTTGAGATTTTGGGGTGTGCTCCTCTCAAGGTCTTGGGTTCGATTACCTTTGGTGTCAATTTCGGTGGACAAGTTTGCTCAGAATTTATATGGGTCCCACAGGTGAGAGGTGAGATTGGACCTCTCGGATTAATCGGTTCTTAGATCCAATAACGACTAACGAGTTTTAAAAAAAAAAAGAGGAATGCTAGCAACACACCTTCTAACACACACTTCCTTTAATTGGTTAAAATTTACATGGGTCCCACGCCGGGATAAAAAATGCGTTTGCCGGGAGTCGAACCCGGGTCTATTGCTTGGAAGGCAATTATCCTAACCGTTGGACTACAAACGCTGCTTGTTGATGATATTCGTTATTCACAATATATTTATTTACGCATTCCTAATATACTGTCTCAGCTCAGCATACCTTAATTGATGTAGGTATTGTTCAATGGTCGGAGACAACATAGCATATTTAAAGACTTAAAGTTTGACTTTTAATGAAAATATAATCCATCAAAACACTCTACTTTCATTGTGAATCCGACGATTTCACCGTTGATCCAGACATACATTAAACTATATAATATAGTATTGTTTTTCTGAAGGTGTGTTTGATATTATTAGACATAGGATTTACTGCACCCATTAAATCTGTAGTTGGTCTAAGTTAACAAATACTTTGAAGTGTGCATCAAACAAAACAAAAAAAACAAAAAAAAAAGAGTCCCTTACCGTACATTTAACAAATTTGTATTTACAACTTGCTAATTTTCACCTTCTAAAAAATGAGTATGAAAATTAATGAATCCTTATTTAATAAAAAAATGAGTATGAAAATTAACAAATCCCTATTTAAAATATTGATAGGTTTGATTAATATTATATTTTTTTAAAACATCTAACAAAAGCAAGACATCTTTAAACACCAAATGTTAGATTGGCCACTGTTAATGGTATGGGAGGAAACTCTCAAAGTCTCGGCTTCGATTCTCTCCAGTGTCAACTTCGATTGACTAGTTTGACCTTTTCGAAAAGAAAAAAATATATCATGGGAAGGAATAGAGACTTTAAATACAGATGCTCAAACTCCTTCAAAAAAAAATACTACAGATGCTCAGACAACATCACAGCTAACTACTTGAGCTGCCATTCGGAAATGCTAATGGTTAGTTTATGAGGAAATAGAGAAATTCTTTGATCAAAACTTGAACCTCTTTTCATATCACTAAATGAATGCATGATCAGTACAGAAACAGCGACAATTGTTTGGTGCAAGATTCACACACACAACATTTGTAATGGTGATAAGAATAACATAAATCCAATAGTATTAAAATATTAAACATTTATAACAAGAAAAATTCCATAAACCACTCTTTCTTCTGACATTTGATTTTGAATTAAGAAAAATGGTGATTTTGAATATTCTGACATGTGAAGGATGAACCCTACGATTCAGATTCAACTAAAACACTTTCTTTTTCAATCATAAAGTATTAATTTCAATAGGTTTACATCTATAGCTATAAAAAATGCCATAAGCCACAATAAATATTAGGCACTCTCCAAACTCCAAAGTTCACATTGATACATCTGTAAGGCAAAACCTAGGTAAAAAGAAATATGTTTGACAACACCAAAAAACTACCAAGTTACACTAGGGAAACTTAACAGATCAACCATTGTAGAGTTGCTTTTTGATCACTATCAAGCTTCAATTAGATTCCAACCCAGCCAGCAAAAGGATCAAACATGCATGGTACAGTTGCTTCTAAACATAGAAAAGGAGTGACAAAATTTTTGGTATGCATAGCTTTCCCTGTTTTACTGCATCAGATTCTAGGTGCTGCATTAAGAATCACCGGTTCGTTGTCAGTTGCATGCCAGAAAAACATACATAGTAAAATACCCACAGGAAAACTAAACAATTAGCATACAGCAGTATAGCAATGCAAAATTGCTAGCTAATAGGAGATGAATAAGATTGGCTTGCCAAATAAACTAAGTTGAAACTCATAGTTCGTTAGCTAGCATAAAAATAATATACATATCAGTATAAATTCAGAGTATCTACCTCCACCAATTGTTGCTTCAGGCAACCGCTCGATTGAGTATCTATGTTTGGTGATGTACATTATTGGCACACCAGGAATCTGCAATACAGAAACCCAGTCCATGAGTCATGCATCCAGGTTCAACATCAAAGCAATGACAAGTAGAGAAATGATTAATTATTTTACCTTCCGGATCCTCCTCTTCAAGTCTCGATCACATGTCGCGACAATGAAGCACTTACTCTGCTCCCAAGAAAATGGTTTGTTTAAATAATTTGGAACAAAATAATGAAACAGGTTGTAGGTGTGTGTTGCTGTTACTGTTATTCTTTTATTCTTATTTCAAATTATTCCTTAATAAAATAAAACTGTTTTACTTAAATGGATATACATAGCAATCGCCAAAGAAATTGGAAACCATGAACACCAAGAATTAAGCAAATAATACTTGATTGTATTCATTAGCTCAGCTATGAATCCACAGTTAAAAAAACTTTGTTGCAATGTTCAAAAGTAGATTAAAATAGGAGAGAAGAAAAGTACTCAAAACTAGTTGATCAAGATGACCCCATATACTGCCAAGCGATTAAAATATGCAAGACCTAAAAATAGACTCTGAAATTCTTTGCCATTATTTTGGATCTTGCCTTCATCATTTGATCAAAACAATAATCTAAAACCGTTTTTCCTTTCCACAAGATCAAAGGACATGAAAAAAACAGTAATAGATCATTTTTCGTTAAGTTCTGACAGCCTTTAATCAACCTAAACAATCAAACTAATCCCATATGCTGTCCAATATATAACAGATACTTAAAAACAAATCACACCTCGGTAACTCTGTCAACAAGGCAGTCATCAGCATAGGTACCCTTATGAGTACAGAGTAATCTCTCAAATCGAGGATCCTTTGCAATCCTGTCATTATAAAAATGATAAATCAATACAACCTGAAGCTAAAACTGGAAAAATATAATTCATTTTCTGTAATAAACTGAGAGATGGCTTGTGTCATAAATATAATCAATAATAGCATGAAAAGAAATGACTTTTCCCATTTTACTGGAGAAAATGGATGAATGAAGTCTGGATATCTGATTTCTTTTATCTTCCAAAATGAAAAATAGGGATTTTAGTATAAAAATAGCCCAACAAAAAATTTGGCAGGCATATAGTAAAGATGAAAACTAAACAAAAAGCATGGTAAAGCCAAGCATGCATAACATAATTGCAAATTCTTAGGCATACATAGCAGGCATATGAAAATATAGACCATTAAAAATCAAGGCACATAAGATCTACCTTAGAGCTACACGATATTTTGTGCCCAACTTCTCTAGTTCTGCCATCACACAGTCTGTGATACACGGGGTACCTGAAAATCCAAAGTATTAACAGAACAACGATAAGAATAGTGTATAGGATGTTAGATTCAAATATGCCATACCACATTTAAAGACCAGCTTTTCAATCATAGGAAAGGCTATCAAAACACAAGCTCTAAAAAAACTCAAAAGGAACCCCAACATTCAACAAAACATATACATCAAATACACAAATTGAGTGAAGTAATCATCAATTCAACTCACATTTTGCATATAAGCAGTCCATCATTCCTTTCTCCAAATCCAACTGCAGAAAAAAAGTCCTTTAGTTCAGCCACCAACAAAGAAACTTTAAAAATAAAATTATAAAACTCACAGTTTTAATTAGATCAATCAAACATTAAAATGATTTACAACAACAACAACAAAACCATATCCAACCAAGGGGGGTTGACTACATGGATCAAATCGCACCACAATGTTCTATCATAAACCATATTTCAATCCAACTCATTAAACTCTATAACTTTCTTAACGATCTCTCTTATAGTTTTTCTAGGCCTTCCTCTGCCTATAGTGATTTGAGCATCCACCATATGATCTACTCTCCTTACTACAGAATCTAAAAGTCTTCTCTCTACATGCTCAAACCACCTAAGCCTAGATTCCACCATAGGTGTTACCCTAACTCTCTCTCTCTTTTTTTGGTGGTGGCCGGCCGGGGTTCGAACCCTGGACCTTGCATATATTATGCATTGTCCTTACCAATTGAGCTAAGCTCACGAGGACCCCCAACTCTCTCTCTAATGTGGTCATTTCTAATCCTAACATCCTCGTCTCTTCTACACTTATTTTATCCGTGTTGTTTTAATTTTCCACTAGAAATTGAATGTTTGATTTATCATTCCAATCCTTTGAGGAAAAACTCATGAGTATCATAAGTATATCACCAAAATAGAATCACAAACATCATTGGCATCATTCACTGTAAGATTGAACAAAAATCATTTACTTATTCAAAAAAAGATACAAAATTCACAATAAAAAAATACTTCAAAAAGGAAATAAAAATAAATAAAAAATAACACATACTTTATTCTGAATAGAGAAATTGATGAAGTTGGTATCGACCAAAACACGATAAGGAGGTCCCAAAGCAGTATTGTAGTGAAAGAAAAGTGCCGAAGAATGAGTAGGACTGAATAATGCAAATTCACAAAAGTGATTATTAAAACCTAAAAAAAAAAATGACAAATTGAATAGGAATGAAAAGTAAGAAGAAAGGCTTACACGTTTCTGGGTAACTTTTCTTTAAGAGTGTTCTTCTTTTCTGGGTTCAAAACCGCTTCTTTATAGCTGAAAATTGAAACAAAAATTAAAAGTGAAAATAGAGAGAAAAACGAAGCATATGAATTGAGAGGAGAGAAAAAAAAATACTTTTTGATTGCTTTGGAAGTGACCATCTTCTTCATAACAGCGAATTTGGGTCCTTTCTTAGCTTTACCCATTGTTCTGCGAAATTGACAAGCTAGTAGTTGAAGCTTCACTGTAAACGTGAACTGTTGCCGTGGTTTCGCAATACTCCAGACACAAACGAAGTGAAGAAGAAAAGCAAAATTAGGGTTACAACTTGATGTTTTTTTGTGACCTTTTTTCACTCTCCGACCCGGTTCAATTAGCTGGTTTGGTTCAGTTATAAAAACACTAACCAGAGTTGGACCCTAATGAAATTGTAATTTGCATATTTTAATGCTTAAATATGCAATTCGTCCCTGTAATTTGGACGCGTTTTGATTTTCGTCCTTGTAAAAATAAAAAATAAAAAACATCCCTGTAAAAAAAAATTGTTTTAAAAAGGGAGAGTTTCTACGGTACACCCTTAAATTAAGGTGTTCCAGTACACCTATTTCATAAATCAATAAGTTATCGATCATTTTTATTCAATAAAAATATATTTATCGACTTTTATATTTTATAAAATATTATTCCGTAAGAAAAAATCATTATTTCATCCTTTATGAGAATCATACTAATTTTTTAACATTTTATCCAAAAATAATAATCAATATTCACTATTATGAGTATTAAAAATTTAAAAAAGTTGAATTTTGATTTTCCGACACTTTTGAGAAATAAAATATAATTATTATAATTGTAACAAATAGAAAATATATTTTTTCTAAAAATATTAACTCATTAAACTATTCATTTAATATATAGGTGTGCCGGTACACTCAATTTTGTTGAGTGTACCGTAGAAATTGCCTTAAAAAGGTCCTTGGCCACACTTTTTTGCTGGCATGGGATGGCTTCGGCCACGTGGCAGTTGTTGACTGTGCAACTTTTGCCATCTGGCCCTGACGTGGCAGTCCACGTCATTAAAAATATTTTTTAAAATTAAAAAAACTGAAAATAAATTAAAAAATCCAAAAAAAAAATTAAATATGAAGAAAAAAATTGGAAATTAGTTTTTTTTAAATCTGGAAATAAATGTTTGAAAAATAAAATTAAAAATTATATAATCTCAAAATTTATAACTTTTGAAAATATAATTTTCAGTGTTTTCGAAAAAAAATGTAATATATAATTTTCAAATTAAAAAAAATGAATTTTCGAAAATTTAATTTTCAGTTTTTTTTCCCGCTTTTTTAATTTTTTTTATGATTTTTAAATTTATTTTCAGATTTTTTTAATTTAAAAAAAAAAGAATTTTCAGAATTTTGAAAAAAAGAATAATTTTTTTAATTAAAAATCGAAAATTTAATTTTCAGATTTTTTTATGATTTTTAAATTTATTTTCGGATTTTTTTAATTTAAAAAAAGAATTTTGAAAAAAAAAACAAAAATTAATTATGTACGTGGCAAAAAGTTGCACAGCCAGCAACTGCCATGTGGCCAAAATCATGCCACTTCAACTGAATAGTGGGGTCAGGGACCTTTTTAAAACAAAAAAGATTTTACAGGGATGTTTTTTAAAAAAAATAAAATTACAAGGACGAAAATCAAAACGCATCCAAATTACAGGGATGAATTGCATATTTAAGCCTATTTTAAGACTCAAACTTGTATTTAACAATAGATTGGTCTAAGTGGTTTGATATTAAGACTTTTTGAGTATGTGATCAGGGTTTGATTTTTTGCCTCGTGTGTATGAAAAAATCTTATTGAAAATAAAAGACTTGTCTTGTGTGTCCCACAAACCATTGTTAACACGACCGCGATTAATCGCCGCTAAACGACGATAAAAAGTCCGTACCAATATATATTGTTGTCCAATTTAATCTCAAACAAAAGATCATACTTAAATTAATTCGTAAATAAGGTTTAATTACTTAATCACTTCTTTATCTTTTAGCATCATAAAGAATTCAAATTTTAACTATAAAATAGGTTGATTCAATAAGTTTAATTTTATATTTTTAAATATTATTTAATGTATTTAGTCCGTTATGCATATGTGCTATTAACACAATATTTTTAAATATTAAAAATATGATTTGTTCAACAAACTGGATATCAAGATTACCATTATAAATTTCGAGTGCGAAATATAATTACCTCTTCGTTTGTATATATTATCGGAGAGTACTTAAATATATTAATGTATTTTATCTACATATAGCCATTAAGCTATCCACTATGTTCATGGTGGATTTTATCCGAGCATAACAAGTTGATATTATTTTTTTATTACTATTCTTATTTTTAAGGATCTATTTTTTTATTTTGTGTCAATCGGATATTCTCGGTGTAGAATGATTGACAAAGCCGTCTTCGCAGAGTTAGAATCAAACCCAATAAACTATGATCTATGGTTAAGATGCAAAAGATCCCTTACAAGTAAGATATGTGATGCAAGATACACAAATAATATTACGTCGAAGAAACTTTATTGCAACGTTGAAGGTGAATGACATTTTGGTCGAGGGTGTTCAGCCTATCCGCAACGCGGTTTTTGCTCACTTTAGAGAACATTTTGCGGCTCAAAATAGATTAAGACTAGGGGCTGAAAATTTGTTGTTTAAGCAATTGTCTGTTGCGGAAGGAAGGAATTTAATTTTACCTTTTTCAGAAACTGAAGTAAAAAATGCGGTGTGGGACTGTGATAGCTTTAAAAGTCCAGGGCCAGATGGCGTCAATCTTGGGTTCATCAAGGATTTCTGGGCGGACATCAAAGGTGACGTTATGCAATTTATCTCTGAATTTCACAGGAACGGCAAGTTATCAAGAGGTATAAATTCTACTTTCATAGCTCTTATTCCAAAAGTTGACAGTCCTCAGAAACTCAATGATTTTAGACCAATAGCATTGGTTGGATGTCTGTATAAAATTTTGTCGAAGGTGTTGGCGAATAGGTTGAGAGGGATTATGGGTCGGGTTGTATCAGAGACTCAGACAGCGTTTGTGAAAGATAGACAAATTTTAGATGGCATCTTAATTGCAAATGAGGTGGTCGATGAGGCGAAAAAATCGAATAAGGAACTTATGCTTTTTAAGGTAGACTTTGAAAAAGCATATGATTCGGTAGACTGGAGATACTTGGATACGGTTATGACTAAAATGATGTTTCCTGTGTTGTGGCGAAAATGGATAAAAGAGTGCGTTGGTACAGCCACAACCTCAATTTTGGTGAATGGAAGTCCTACAGACGAGTTTCCCTTACAACGGGGTCTGCGACAAGGGGTTCCTCTTTCTCCTTTCTTATTTTTATTGGCGGCTAGGGATTGACTGTATTAATGAACTCGGTGGTGGAGAATAATTTGTATAAGGGATATGGGGTTGGCTCGACAAATTCGACTGTGGTGTCTCACTTACAATTTGCGGATGACACACTCTTGTCAGGTGAAAAAAGTTGGGCTAATGTGCGAGCTTTACGGGCAGTGTTGACACTGTTTGCAGACATGTCAGGTCTTAAAGTGAATTTCAATAAGAGTCTATTGGTTGGCATCAATATAGGGGAATCTTGGTTGGTAGAGGCGGCATCTTTATTGAACTGTAAAGTGGGCAAAATTCCGTTTTTATATCTTGGTTTGTCGATTGGAGGAGATCCTCGAAAGCTGGTTTTCTGGGAACCTGTGATAAATACTATTAAATCTAGATTGGCAGGGTGGCAAAGTCGATTCTTATCTTATGGGGGCCGTTTAATTCTTCTAAAATCTGTCCTGACTTCGCTTCCGGTGTATGCTCTTTCCTTTTTCAAAGCTCCATCAGGTATCATTTCTCTTATTGAATCTATTTTTAACAAATTTTTTTGGGGAGGGAGTGAGGATAAAAGGAAAATTTCCTGGATTGCTTGGAGATCTATTTGTTTACAGAAGGAGGAAGGAGGTTTGGGGGTGAGGCAGTTGAAAGAATTCAATACCGCCTTGCTAGGCAAATGGTGTTGGAGGATGTTGGTGGAGAGAGACGGTTTGTGGTATAGGGTTTTGGCGGCGAGATATGGTGAGTAGGCAGGGAGGTTGGAGGTTGGGGGCCGGAGTGTTTCACCGTGGTGGAGAGAGATAGCGAAGATTAGGGATGGAGTGGGTGAGAATGAGGGGGGTTGGTTTGCCGAGAGGGTATCGAAAGTTCCAGGGGATGGGAAAAATACTTACTTCTGGTTGGATAGATGGGTAGGTGAGATTCCTTTGTGTAGGAGGTTTCCTCGCCTATTTGATGTTACAACAAATAAGCTAAGCACGGTCGCGGAGATGTATGACCAGGATGGGGAGGACGGTGGTGAGGAGTGGAATTGGAGGAGACGGTTGTGGGTGTGGGAGGAGGAGCTGGTAGAGGAGTGTAGGACTTTATTGACTAACGTTGTCTTGCAGCAAAATGTTTCTGACAGGTGGCAATGGGAACTTGACAAAGATGAAGGTTACAAGGTTCGAGATGCGTATCATGCGCTGACACACACGGCTGCCCCCCCCTCCGGATGCGACAACAACTCTTGCCTGGCATAAGCAGGTCCCTCAAAAAGTATCCATTGTAGCGTGACGGCTTTTGCAGGATAGGTTACCAACTAAAATCAATCTTCAACGACGCGGTATTGCTCAAGTCACAGACACTAGGTGCGTGTCGGGGTGCGGGAAAGAGGAGACCACATCCCATTTGTTCCTTCATTGCCACGTTTTTGGTGCCATCTGGCAGCATATTCGCTCTTGGATTGGCGTAAGTGGTGCTGATACAGATAATGTCACTGATCATATTCAACAATTTATTCACTACTCAGGTTACACAAAGGCTTGCCGATCTTTCCTTCAATTACTATGGCTTATGTGCGTTTGGCTGGTGTGGAATGAACGAAATAGCAGATTGTTCAATGACACTGAAACATCCATAGACCAGTTACTAGATAAAGCAAAATATCACTCCTTGTGGTGGCTTAAGGCCAACAATACCACTTTTGTGCACGGTACACAAACCTGGTGGTCGAACTCTTTTTACTGTCTGGGTATCGATTGACCTTTTTGTATTTATATTTTATGATACATTGTTGTTACTGTGTTTTGCCGGGTTGGCGTCTCTAGTACACCTTGTGCTGAGGATCGGCCCATCCCGTTATTAATATATATTCCATTTTGATTTCTTCAAAAAAAATATTAACTTTTTAATTTATTTATCCACACACTCATATGACTCGTGCGTATAACTTCAAAATTTTTAAAATTCTAAAATTGTGCCAAATACTATAAATTTTCATGTAATCCATCAAAATCAACTTAAAAAAGAAAACCGATTCCATAAAGCTCTTTCCCCCAATCCACACAAGACCCCCATTCAGACTCGATCTTTCAATTAATTGAAATCCAAATTCCATAGCAAGAAAAGAGAATCTCATACATAATTGTAAATTCGACCAAAAAAAAAATACATAGTTGTAACACAGGCCATGACGTTCCTACTATAGCCATTTTTAAGTAAAGAAAATTAATTTTTGTAAGAAAATAAAAAATAAAATAAAATAAAAAAAACCATCTCATCTATCTATCACCTTCTCTACTTACCACTACAAGACACACTCCTGAGTCTACGTCACCGTATTTCTACTGTATTATTATTATTATCTTTATTTCATTATTCTGTGAAAATGAAATGAAAATCAACTTAATAAGATCTCTAAATCATCAAATTAAGAAATACTATTTGGAAATTTTGTGGCAATAACCACATACTAAAGCTATGTCAGTTTTGTAACTATTAATTAATTAATTCATTAAAAGTAAAATAAAATAAAAAAAGGCGTTAATCTGTCACATAATTCCCATCTGAAACAGCATGAAAATCTTCTATATATTTATCCCTCCTTCCACTGGTGTCCACACTTTTGATTCAAGCACTCGTAAAATATTGTTGCAGGTTCATCAGCTGATCGAGTCTGTTCCATGCGATAACTAGCTTGAGGATGGCGACAATTTGGGCAAGGTACTAGGAGGGAAAGAAAAAAAGAAAAAAAAGAGGAATGAGTGAGAAAAGGAATAAATAAAAATGGAAATAATGATAAAGGAAATAACAAAGAAACAAGGATTCCATAATTACTCACTATCCCTTAACAAAAACAGTATTACAAATTGTACCAAAAAGAACAAAACAGTATTACATCAGACATCGAGCAGGCAAGACGTCTAAATAGTAAATCATGATTCAAATGTTTTAAACCACTCAAACCAAGACAAAACAGTGGTTGAACCGCTCAAATAACCAAACCATAAACAATGTTAATTCACGATTCAACCGCTCAAACCATAAATCATGTAAAAAAGACATCTAAATCATGATTCAACTGTTTTAAACCGCTCGAACCTAGACAAAACGGTGGTTGAACCGCACAAATAACCAAACCATAAACAATGTTAATTCGCGATTCAACTGCTCAAACCGTAAATCATGTAAAAGAAAAGCACAATGGAATCACGTGATGAACAGCAAGACAAACTTAATACAAGGAATGTAAACTCAAAAGTTCCTATTAGGAGTTGATAATCAAAACTGTAACATGCAAACTCACACAAACAAAACCAGACCATGACTTCTACTTCCCCTAATTCTTAAAAATCATAAATACAGCTTTGAGCATACCATTCTTGTTAGGAGTTATATCAGACTGAATTCTTCTGATATAGCTTAAAAGTTCCTATTAGGAGTTGACTCAACAGTTCCAATTAGGAGTTGATGATCAAAACTGAAACATGCAAACTCACACAAACAAAACCACACCACGACTTCTACTTCCCCTACTTCTTAAAAGCTCATAAATATGGCTTTGAGCACACCGTCCTTAAAGTTAAAACCAAATCACAGAAATTTGATATGTATTGACAAGTAAAAATTAAGCTGCATCAGACAGCTTATATACATGATAAAAGTATTACAGGCTTAGATTTGGCTTGACATTTTGACACTTAAACCTTCCAAATATATTGGATGACCTCAACGGTGCTAGAAAAAATAAACAAGCTTGCCTTACACTAAACTAAAGCCCCAAATATTTATTATCTTCAGAGTCCAATCACTAAAAAACAGATTGTATCATCTCTCCAACGACCAATAAAATTGATATAATTATAATTATTTCATAAATAACAATAAACTAGAATTGATTGATATTTGATTATCCAAGTAAACAAGTCCACAATGAGCTAAAGAAGGATGAATTACAAAAAGTAATACCGTCAGTTTTTGGTTTATTCTTGTTGATTTCATCATGGGAGATAATAGGGTCAATCCCTTTCCTAACGAGGATTTGTCTTCTCTTAATCTTAACCTGTAAATAAAATTAAAAAAAAACATGATGGATGATAAAGAAAGAGTACATAACATAACATAACATAACATAACATAACATAACATAACATACCTCCCTCCCGATTGGGCAAATATATGGACAAGTGAGGCAATAAAACCTTGTGTGATGATATGTGCCGTGACTCGTAGTATTGGGTAATTCAAGCATCAGCATGCTGCCGCACATAGGGCAAAACTCCATCTTCACACACCAACAACAACGTCAGAATATTTGAATTAATCATTACCTACTCTAATTTCTGTTCAATGTCAGAAAACGCCACTGTAATACTAACCTGTTCTGGTGATCGCGGTGGCCGTGACGGGAGTGGCGAGGGTAGGCGGAACTAAACAAGTTAGGGTTTTTCACTCTTCACATTCAGATTTCCTCTCTGTTTTTACTTTTATACTATCACTTCACTTTTTTTTTTTTTTTGAGTGAATACATTTCTCATCCCTTAACTTATTTTAATTTCTCGGTTTGCTCCTTAACTATTAAACGTTTTAATTTCGTCTTTATCTTTGTTTTCGTCATCAATTTGATCCTATTTTATTAATTTTAAACTAGAATGACCCGTGCGCTGCACGGGTCTTGTGAGCTAAAATTTAATGGTAGTAGTATAATGCATTCGGTACTGTAACGTTATGAAAGATAAATGATAATAATATATGTTAGGAGAAATAAGAACATATATGAATTTGTAGTACGTCGTAAAATAGTAAATAGGAGTAGTCGTTGGTAGTAAAAATAATTTGGTAATTGAAGTTTGTAAATCTTAGTACATCACTAAAAGATATTAGATTACACGTTACGAAATACTTTCTCATAAACGACGTTAGATGTCACGATAGTGTTCTCATCATCTTCATCGGTAATCAAAATCTTTAGCCCTTCCTTATATGTAACTCTCGACACAGCAACATACAATTGTGCGTGAGAAAAAAAACAGGAGTTGAGAAATACACTCCAACATGCTTAAGTGATTGTCCTTGACTCTTGTTAATAGTCATTGCAAATGACATAGCTAACGAAAACCGTCTTCGTTGAAATTTAAAAGGAATTCTATGATTTACAAAATCTGAAAAATGACAATGGGATTATAGAATTTTTCCTAAAAGGATGGTGATCTCAATTTGCTGTTTATTTTAACAAATAACCAAGCATACTGTTTTTTCTATAGACTAAACCGGTTTAGGGTATACCGTGTATTTTAGAATTATACTTAACAAATTGATTTTCAATAAGTTGATAGTGAACAGCATCAGCATTTTTTAGAAACATGGTTATTGTACAAATGATGTAGAATAACTCCAAGCTTATAATCTGAAATTGCTGGCATGATATACAACCATAATATTTGTGCACATGAATAATAGATACATGGAAAAAGCATGGTATTCAAAAGGCTATTTTGAAACGCACTACATCCAATTTTAATTTCAAGTATACAGTCTGTATGGAAATGCTCCTTAAATGTCAAACACGAATATTTTGAAACGCACTTCATCAAATTTTAATTTTAAGTGTGCATATTGTGTATGGAACCACTCCTTAAATTTCAAACACGAATACGAACAGGACCAAACAATACACAAACAGTGTGAGATGCTAAATTGTGATAAACATAATTTTAAACGGATCATTTGAACCAATTTATGAATTTAAGAAACTACTGGGCAACTGATACATGATAAAACTACCAATATTGGATACTCTAAAATAAAAATGCAACGTTGATATAGCCAAGTTTGCATGGAAATTAAGATAGTCTGTTTGTAAACTAAGTGTACAACAACTTGTAAAAAAAAAGTCTACAATAGATATATACAAACGATGACACAACAAGATATGAATGAAAAACTCATCAGTGAACAGAAATAGTATGGATTGCTGCATTTTAGAGAGAATTTGTTGGGTTAAATTAGTGCGCTGCATTTTAGATGGAATTTGTTAGTTAAATTGTTGTTAACGCATTTTAGAGAAAAATTATTAGGTTAAGTTGCTGCAGACCTAATAAAATTAATAAATAAAGATCCCTCAAGAAGAAGACTGTTGGATAAAAGAGGTTCATCACATATAACCGTGCATCACCAACTGATTTATTTTACTTATCATCATCTTCTTCCTTCATCTAACTACATCAATCTTCATCATCTTCGTTAAAAAAATAAAAAAAATAAACCATTTTTTTCTTTCAAAAATCCATCATTTCAACTTCAACAAAAACCACATAATCAAACCCTTAAATTTAGAACTAACATAACCACCATTAGGGGTGTGCAAAAATGTGGTTAGCTGAATTATATCCATAAACTGAACCAAACTGGACCACAAAAAACTGCACCATATTAAATGGTTTAAGAACTGAACCATAAATTTAAACCAACCTAGTTCAAGTTTAAAACCGGTTCGAATCCAGTTTAATATATTTAAACCATATTTTTTTTAGTGCACTTTTTTTTCTTCAGATTTTTATATTAATTTTTAATTAAATAATTTAATATATAAATAATTTAAATGAGTAATACCTGTTAGCTTATTCAAAACAACTTATTACGATCTCTTTTTAATAAATAGCTTATTCAAAACACCTTATTTATGCAAAACAACTTATTAGGATCTCTTTTTAAAAAACAACTTATTTGAAACAGCTTATTTATGCAAAACAACTTATTAGGATCTCTTTTTAAAAAACAATTTATTCGAAACAACTTATTTATTGCAAACATCTTATTAAGACCTCTTTTTCAAAAACAACTTATTTATGCAAAACAACTTATTATGATCTTTTTTTTTAAAATCCAGCTTATTCAAAACAACTTATTTATGAAAAACAACTTATTAGGATCTCTTTTTAAAAAAGTAACACCCATTTATCAAATTCATAAAAATCAAATCCATATTTTCAACCTTATTTGTCAAATTCCTTCTAAACTATTCATTATCTACAACACATTCATTATCCATGTTGAAATCCTCGTTCATACCAATCTTCTATCACGATTAAAAAAAATTATACGACCCTTAAACAAAAAATTGAAATGTTTAGAGTGATAACTTCTCTTCGCCATAACACCACCACAATCTCTCTCTGCCATAATTTCTCTCTGAGCCACTTCAACAAAAAAATTGATTGTTTTGGGTTTGGAGTGATAAAGATTTGGTTAGTGTTAGTTGGGAGTTAAGTGATTGCCTTTGATTTGAAAATCACGTTTCTATATCCAATTTCCTTTCGCGTGCTACTGTTTGCAATTTCCAAGAGCCACTATTCCGTAATTTTTCTAGTGGAATAACATCGAGTAATTTTAGGAAGGGCGATAATGATGACACTGTTGGAAAGATGATGATGGCGATGAATTATGGAAATTTTTGGTTGATTTTGGGTCAACAAATTCTGAATTTTATTCCCTAAAAAAAAATCTGAATTTTATTTTTATGGATGAATGGCTTTTGGGATTTCTTTTTTGTTAACTATTTTGGGGTTTTAAAATGAAAGATGTTGATAATGACGATGATGGTGTTTGAATGATGATGGTGTTCTATAGACGATGAAAATGATTTTTTAGGGGATAATATTAGGTGGAAGATGGAAGATGAAAGGGACCTGATATTAGGTGTTGGTGATACACGGTTAGATATGATGAACCTCCTTTATCCAACGGTCTTCGTTTTGAGGGATTTAAAATTATTAAAATAGGACCAAATCGATGACGAAAACAAAGATAAGGACTAAATTGAAACGTTTAATAGTTAAAGGACCAAACTGAGAAATTAAAATAAGTTAAGGGACCGGGGGATGTATTAAGCCTTGTTTTTCTATAACTTTCCTTTAACACAATTCGACGTCATTTTTTCTATTTTTTTATAAACAATACAATATATAATTATCACGAGTATTAATAAAACAGACCGACATCCATGTTTTTTTTTTGTGGTCGAGGTTTGAACCCCGAATTTTGCATATATTATGCATTGTCCATATCAACCGAGCTAAACTCACAAGGGCACATTGTGTTTCTTCTTCATACCTCTCTTTGTGAGGAAATAGAACGTATATCATGAATTTGTTTTACTGAGGTTCTAACAAGAATGGTTGTCGTGGAATTAATTGGATGAGGTGGGACAAATTAACTCTTCACAAAAGTCTTGGAGGCCTAGGCTTTCGTAATATGGAAGCTTTCAATCTGTTTATGCTTGGTAAGCAAAGTTGGAAACTCTTGTCGGACTCTTCCTCGCTTCTTACTCGTGTCTTCAAAGCCAGATATTTTCCTCGAAGGGATTTCTTAGAGGCCCCTCTTGGTCACAATCCAAACTACACTTGGAGAAGTCTTTGGAGTACCTAACACTTACTTACTTTGGGTCATAGGTGAAAGATTGGTAACAGGGCTAAGATTAATGTGTGGAGTATGCCATGGGTGCGTAATTTACCATCCCTTAAACCGCCCACCATCCCTCCGCCTTCTTTTGAGGACATCACGGTCAGCCATTTGATACACTCAGACTCCCTCTCATGGGTTCACGCTATTGTGTGCTCTCTATTCAACCATACAGATGCTACTGCAGTTCTTGCCACACCTTTATGCCCCCGGCTTATAGAGGACACCCGTGTTTGGAAGGCAACAGTTGATGGATCCTATACGGTTAAGTTTGCGTATAGATTATGTATGGATCTAATCCACGTTCAAGAACCTCCGCATAATTCTCAGCGGAATCTCTTATGGAATCTCAAAGTCCCACCACTTTTCTTTGGAGAATAACACATCAATGTTTACCAATGTGAGTAAACCTTTCCAATCGTGGCATCTCGTGCAATGAATCTTGTGTCTCTTGCGATCTTTTGGCGGAATCTTATATGCACATCTTCTTTATTTGCTCCAAGGCGATTGAATGTTGGGACAAAATTGGTATCGGAAACATTATCTGTGAGCTGCTCCCTGGGGCTAATAACTTCTTTACCATGTTGTTTGATTTGTTTACTAGGTTAAAGGAGCAAGAAAAACTCGTCGTCACTATGACTCCTGGAGCTTGTGGAAGAGTCGAAACACAGAGCTTTAGGATGCAAATGATAATTCAACCACCTCCATCATTATCCGAGCTCAAGATGTACTACATGAATTAAGTTGCATGCGAAAAGCTAAGCATCTGGTGACTCCCCAAGATCAACAACTGGCGTGGACTAAGTCACAACCAAGATACATCAAATGTAATGTCGACGCTGCCCTCTTCAACAATAACACAACTATGGCATACAACTTGTGCTTTCGAGACTCAACATGCGCTGTAATAGTAGGTAAATATGAATACCTCCACTTATATGTATCTGTCCTGGAAGTGGAATCACTTGGCCTCCTTCACTCTTTAAAAATGGCAATCTCCAATGACATGCACAATGTTACTTTTGAAACGGATAGTAAGACTTTGGTGGACGCTATTTCAGCTCGCAATATTACCCTCAATGAATTTGGTGATTTAGTTTTTGAATGTAAGAGCCTCTTATATAGTAATCCCGACTATATAATGTCGTCTGTTCGGAGGCAAGCAAATAAGGTAGCCCATAACGTAGCTAGAGCTGCCTTATCACACCCTAGCCCCCATGCTTTTCGGGATGTCTCTCCTACTTTGTATCACTTGATCTTTAATGAAATGCAGTAATTTTGTTTTGTTTCAAAAAAAAAAAAAAAACTCACGAGGACATCCATGTTTATTGTTTAGTTTCGTTGTAAACTTTTTTTTGTTTAGTTTCATTGTACCTTTTAAAAAAAGAAACCGAGTATGTTAATTAAACTATATTTATTAACATAAATCTTAGATAATTTTTATATTTTAAAATTTATGCTAATATCATGTCATATATTAGTACTAAAAAGTTTGAAAATTAATTTAGCTGATACCGGTCTGACCCCGATTGAACCATGAACCGTTGTCTACTTCGATTCAATATTTGGTCTGGTTTTAATTACCTTGAAAAGAATAAATATTTTTTTTTACCATTTAATTTTTTTTAGGACTTAAAATGAGTCTCCACTATAAAAAAATCAAGCATTGACCGGTGGATCAAGTCACGTATTTTCATCGGGTTGGACTCAGTCATATTAGTTTGTCAATTTTTGAGTACGTGTTTCCATTTGGTTGGTTGAACTACTATAATTTCAAATCCAAGTATGGATTGGTGTCTGAGTGCGTTGTTTAGATTTTGTTAAAGCTTGAATGTGTTAAATAATTGGCTTAATTGCTATTTTAGTCCCTTAACTAATTTTTTGGTATCGGTTTGGTCCCATAACTAAAAAAAGGTCCGTTTTGGTATTTTAACTTTTGATCCGTTACATGTTTTGGTCTTTTCCGTTAATTTTATTCAAAAAAACGTTAGAGTTTATTTTCTTCATTTTCTCCATCTCAATCCTTCATCTCCAACTACTTCTGGAAAAATAGGAAGAACAACAACAATAGCATCAACTAAATTAAGCAGCAGCAACAACAATTTTGGCATCATCATCATCATGAAGTAACCCATAAATCCTCTCATACAACAACAACAAAATCAAATAGTAGCAACAACATCAAACAACAACAATTTCGGCATCATCAT
>Ga0228710_1000402_pt1 | contig 52723 bp, 22 predicted proteins | sample MedpolnodulmetaG_FD_177995 | JGI IMG/M metagenome (GOLD analysis project Ga0228710, IMG submission 177995) | Root nodule microbial communities from Medicago polymorpha collected in Santa Monica, California, United States - pink nodules | ecosystem: Host-associated > Plants > Roots > Nodule... | reverse complement strand
TCAACTGTGAATTAGGGAGAGTTAGTAACAAAAAGCCAGTGACTTGGGGATTAAGTCTCAAGTAAACGCATTTTGTTTCTTAACGAGTGATTGGTAAACAAGTTTATGTGTTACGCAAGCGCTTTCAAATAATGACTAAATAAATTAACCAGGCCGAGGCCCGGCCGGTCGTCGCGTGATATATATGTTTTTGTAAGCACTCACCCAAGGGCACACCCTTGGAGGTCACTCTACCCTTATATAAACACTTGCTAGTTGGTGTGGCTCACCGATGTGGGACATTTTTAAGTCACACACATACACTAGTTCTTACATTGTGTTTTTTCCTATCCAATTTTGCTCACTAGATTTAACTAGTGTTCCAACAGAAAATAATGAAGATAATGTTGGCATGCATGTCTCATGCAATTTTTTATTTTTAACTGTACCATAGTTTGTTAAATTATCACATAAGCTTTATGATCTTCAGGAAGCATCAATATGATTAGTATAAATGGCTTCTTTTTTTCTGATGAAGGAATTCAATTCTAAAAACAAAGCATGTTGTATACAGTATGAACAGAAAGTGACAACTATGCCTGTGGTTGATGTTGCCAATTGCAACATAGGACAGGCACCTCACAAGGTGGTGGTTGTGAAAAACTAAAATCAACCTCAGACTGAACAGCAAGCTTAACATCATCACAGTCAATTACAATCTTACCAGCATGTTCAGAATAAAGTTGAGCATCTGTTAACACATCAACAACATAGCAATACCATAGTTTATAACAAAAGACTCATGATTATCCACTCCCATTGATTTTAGCAAAGATTTCAAAATCTTTGCATCTCTTGGCATTGCTATCTCTTCATCATTATCTGCCATTGCAATTGAGATCAGTGCAATTTGAATTTGTTTGTGACGTGGGCAAAGTTTTGATTTGATGCAAGTTTATTTTTGGAATTCTGCTCTTTACCCAAACGATTTTGCTCATTCCCAAAGTAAATGACCAAAATACCCCTACGCATGTTAACTCACGTTAGTTATATTTTCTGCGTGACTTAAGTCAACTCACGCTGGTTAAAAACTTCAACAATGGATATATAACTCATCTGAAATATAATAAAGTGGATATTTGATTTGAGGCTAAATAAGGACATATAAAAAGTGGATATGTATAATAAGGATATGTGATTTGTGTTGTCCATACAAATAAATGCATTGTGTTGTCCATGCTTTTATATGTGTTTTGTCTACAAGAAGCCACACGTTATTGGACATTTAGAATTGTTGCAGCACGTGGAAAAAGGTTATTTACTAGTATAGAGGGAATTAGTTGCAGCACTTGCTTTAACACTTGTGCTAACTAATAATAAGACGAAGGCACTATAATTGTTGCAACACTTGAATAGTTTGTTAAATATTGGAATTTCAGTGCTTGTTCATACAGAAAATCAGAAAGGAAACCAGCGTGAGTTAACTCACGTTGGGGTTCAGTGTATTTTTTCAGCGTGACTTAAGTCACACAGCATGAGTTAACTCGCGCAAAAATTACACTAGCGTGAGTTAACATGCGTAGGGGTGTTTTGGTCATTTACTTTGGGAATGAGCAAAATCGTTTGGGTAAAGAGCAGAATTCTTATTTTTGTGTTTTATAGGCAATAATGGGCTTATTCACAAAAGCAAGTGGATTTGGGCCTTGATTAGAATTTCATCTTTGTTCTTTTAGAGTTTCTTTCTTTTCTCACCTCCTATGAATTTTATGTTTTAATTGATGGATTTGATTGAATTTTTTATTTTACAAGTTTTTGTGTTGGATTATTTTAAAGCAAAGTCTCATTTACATAGAATTACCTATGTTGAGTTGCACCATTCAAAATCATTCATTTGTCTTTCACTATATAGTGAAAGACAAATGAATGATTTTGAATGGTGCAACTCAACATAGGTACCTCTATCCACCTTTTGTTGATGGGTAACGTAGTTGTCGCATTTTAATCCATTCAGTTTATCCATTTTGCCGCCATAGATTTTGTTGGAATCTGTTTTATTCATGGTGTGCTTTTGTAGTTTTACTAGAATACCTCTCTTCTACTAGAAAGGGGTGTTATTTGATAACATAAAAAATCTCAATTATTGCATACTTAGGTATTATTTTTGTCCACACATAAAAAAAAGATACTTCATACTTTTTTGAGAGGAAGATACTTCTTACATGTGTATTATTTTGATTCAGTAATTAATAACTTCCATTTTGTGATGAAGCATACAAGAAAAAGAATATGCCAAATAATGTATGTTTCCTTGAGAACATATGCCTAGAAGAAGTGGTTTCTTCCCAAATTCTTCATAGAATCTTGCTAGGATGACAAATTTGTGGTTTCAAATATATGTAGAGATGAGTGTAAAGGAGCAAGTGGAGGTATGATTCTTTTAAACTTCTCCTAAAACCAATTTTAAAGTGGCTGTTATAATTGGGCAAGCTTCAGATATTATGTTAGTTGTAGGGGTGGAATAAGGAGAGACGCATGTGTGAAGCTTCATTTTGTAGCTTCTGATCAATTGTGTGGTTGCTCACAATTCAACGTGAAAGCAAACATGAAAAGAATAAGTTGCAAAGGGGTCTTAACTTTGTCATATCTAAGTTCTAACCGATAAAGGTCGAAGTAATATAGAATTTAAAAATTGGATTCTCTCGAGAAACAACATATTTAAATATTTGAAATATTGGTAGTCGTCTGATCAAGATGAAGCGATCTAAAAAAAATACATAAATTAATATTATTTTTTATAATTCAAATATTAAATGTCTAAATGCATGATTCCCAATCAAAAAATATTTTCATCAAACATCACATTTGTATATCTTAATGATTTGACTTTAGTTAAAGTTCACTAATCAATAGATTATAACTACTTGACTATTAGTTTAGAATACAAATCAAAGTTAGGGGTGTGCATGGTCGGATATTTTGACCGACCAAACCATATCCATATATAAACCACTTATATGGTTTTGGATTCCTAACCATGACCATATTTTATTGTAAACCGGTTATGTAACCGGTTATGAATATGGTTATGGATATATAACCGGTTAGTTTTACAAAACCGGATTATAAATGGATATGATTTGGTTTAAAAAAAATATCCGGATTATTTTAATATCCGAATTAAAAACCAGTTATTTGTCTTTCAAAATTGATTTTTAAAACCAAATTTTATAAACAAAAATCCAAATTTGAAACAACTTATTCAAAAACGCTTATCTTATACAAAATAACTTATTACAATCTCTTTTTAAAAAACAACTTATTTATGCAAAACGGCTTATTAGGATCTCTCTTTTCAAAACAACTTATTCAAAACAGCTTATTTATGCAAAACGGTTGATTAGGATCTCTTTTTTCAAAACAGCTTATTTATGCAAAAAGGCTTATTAGGATCTCTTTTTTCAAAATAACTTATTCAAAACAGCTTATTTATGCAAAACAGCTTATTAGGATCTCTTTTTTCAAAATAACTTATTCAAAACAACTTATTTATGCAAAACAGCTTATTAAGATCTCTTTTTTCAACACAACTTATTCAAAACAGCTTATTTATGCAAAACGGCTTATTAAGATCTCTTTTTTCAAAATAACTTATTCAAAACAGCTTATTTATACAAAACAGCTTATTATGATCTCTTTTTTCAACATAACTTATTCAAAACAGCTTATTTATGCAAAACAACTTATTAAGATCTCTTTTTTCAAAACAACTTATTTATGCAAAACAGTTTATTAGGATCACTTTTTTCAAAACAACTTATTCAAAACAGCTTATTTATGCAAAACAGCTTATTAGGATCTCTTTTTTCAAAATAACTTATTCAAAACAGCTTATTAGGATCTCTTTTTAAAAAACAACCTATTCAAAACAGCTTATTTATGCAAAACAGCTTATCAAGATCTCTTTTTTCAAAACAGCTTACTTATGAAAAACGGCTTATTAGGATCTCTTTTTTCAAAATAACTTATTCAAAACAGCTTATTTAAGAAAAACAACTTATTAGGATCTCTTTTTAAAAAACAACTTATTTAAAACAACTTATTTTGAAAAAAGAGATCCTAATAAGCTGTTTTGCATAAATAAGCTGTTTTGAAAAAAGAGATCTTGATAAGCTATTTTGCATAAATAAGCTGTTTTGAATAAGTTATTTTGAAAAAAGAAATCCTAATAAGCTGTTTTAAATAAATAAGCTATTTTGAATAAGTTATTTTGAATAAAGAGATCCTAATAAGCCGTTTTTCATAAATAACTTGTTTTGAATAAGTTGTTTTGAAAAAATAGATCTTGATAAGCTGTTTTGCATAAATAAGCTGTTTTGAATAAGTTGTTTTGAAAAAAGAGATCTTGATAAGCTGTTTTGCCTAAATAAGCTATTTTGAATAAGTTATTTTGAAAAAAGAGATTCTAATAAGTTGTTTTGCATAAATAAGCTGTTTTGAATAAGTTGTTGTGAAAATAGATCCTAATAAGCTGTTTTGCATAAATAAGTTGTTTTGAATAAGTTGTTTTGAAAAAAGAGATCTTGATAAGTTGTTTTGAAAAAAGAGATCTTAATAAGCTGTTTTGCATAAATAAGCTTTTTTGAATAAGTTGTTTTGGAAAAAGAGATCTTGATAAGCTGTTTTGCGTAAATTAGTTGTTTTGAATAAGTTGTGTTGAAAAAAGAGATCCTAATAAGCTTTGATAAAAAGAGAGATATTTTCGTTAAAAAAATATATGGTTTTGTTAAAAAAATACAGTAAAAAAAATTACAGTAACAAAATATATGGTTATGGATTTGGACATCCAACAAAAAAAACCGGATTTATCAAAGTGGATGACCGACCGTTTATGAATAAATCGGTTAATATCCATATGTAAATATCCGGTTATTTAAATATGGTTTTGAATTTGGTTTTATCCATGCAACTGGATATTTTGCTCACCCCTGATCAAAGTTAGACAAATAGGAAAAACAAATCTCTACAACTTTTACTATCCAAATCCAAATGGAATAAACTTCAATATGACTTGGTTTTATCATTATTTGTTGCCAATTTATTTCATATGATCATATCCGGCTCAAATTTTTCTCAGAGAAATGAGAATATATCATCGTCTGGTAACTTTCTAAATGATTCTATAGAAAGCTAGCAACCGCCGACAACCATAAGTCTCTAGGACAAAACTTACCTGAACAAAGGCTAATGGTTTATATAATGGTAAGTATTTATGAAAATACGTCTATTCATTGTATTGAAAATCACAATATTTGACTTTTTTATCAAATAATTGCTTAATTTAAAATGTTTAAAAAGTGTTCCGAGAGCACTTGTAGCAAGATCCTTGTATAATTATGTTTCTTGTCTTTTCAACAGCATCGTCAAAACTCACAAGTCCCTCCCCCGGATAAAGAACAACAGCATTTGATCGATGTGGAATTCATTGCAATTACTCAATGTAATCAACGGCATCTAGAAGTAGCTCTTACAATAATCATAAACAAATTTTCAAACCATTAACTTGACTTAATTGGCTATACTATACATCATTAGATTGTTTATTCAGCAAACAGTAGATAGGTTTCTACTGAGGTAGGTTGGTAAGTTTATTAATAAAATAAAGGATTTTAGCACTTTGGAGAAAATTAATAATAATTTAGTAATTGACCAACCATCATTCGCACTAGAACTTTCACAAATGCACAATGAATCATTGACAGTTGCAACTATTTTTCCTTCCTGATATTGACAGTTTTTCTCTTCCTAGCTTTGGCATAATGCATAACACTATCCATGTTTTTTTTAATATACCACATGCTTAGTTTTAATCCCTAGTATTTGAATGGTATTATGGTTGAAATTTCATTCTAGAAAACAAAGTTCAACATTAAACATCCATTCAAGTCTAATCTTATAACCTCCTCTAAAAGGGTATACCACCATTTTCATCCATTAACTGTCACAGTGATCCCTTAATGCAATAAAATTGCATACACATCAACAAGTGTCTTTTTCATTAATCTTTTTGGTCCTCATCAAATATCAAATATGTTTTTAGGTAGTGGTCTTCCTTGGTCAATTTAGTCCATAAAATTGTTAACAAGCACTAAAGATGTTTTTGCAATTTCGATACATTTAGGAACAAGTTTAATATCATACCTCAAGCTATGGTGATCTAATCAAAAATAAAACAATGGCTTGTATGTGAATACAAATAAGCAAGACTGATAAAATACAAACACAAATTGTAAATTCGCACTAAAAAAACCACTCAGTTATTGTATATATAGAAACAGATGGAATCAAAACTTTGAATAAAGTAATCTCACAAATTCCATGTCAACATGCAAGTGTCTCGCCTACTACTTTATTTCTCAACCAATAACTACTTCCAAGGCTACAAAATGTTAAAAACTAAAAAACAAAAATTCTTAAAAGAATACAACTTCCAAAATGTCACATTCAGAGGGATGAAGTGTTGCCAGAAGATGATGACATGGCGGTTAGAACTTCAGTAACGGACCCCATGACGCTCAAAGCTGCTTTCAGAACCTCTTGAGGGCACCCTGGTTTTACAATGGTTCGTACCTAGCAACAACGAGAAATTTTCATGAGAAACATAATATTAATTTCAAATACTACAATAATAAATAGTAACTTGCACAACAAGAAATTTGGATCATGGGTTATTTTGATGTTCGAGTTTATTTTAATGACGCACTGACAATGAAAATTTTGTTCAATTATATCACACTACAGAGATGTTTATTGCGATATTTTAGGAAGTGATAAACAAACTGGTATTGTAGTGAAATATGATTGAATCACTATATAAAAGTTTGAACTATTAGTGTCATTAAAACTCTTACAATATCATTAAATGAGATTATATAGCCAATTCAGTATTTTGAAATGCTAAGAATATACCGCAAGATTTGAATTTTTCGATGTGAAACACTAAATCACAATTTTTTGTAAAGGTTTTTGTGCTGTTAAAATGTCAGTTAATTGTCAGTACCTGTTCAAGGTATTCCTGAAGTTTCTTAATGCGACCCATGTAGTCTTGGTCTTCAACATTAAGAGTGATAGGTTTGGCATCTGCACCAGGACCATCAAACTGAAGCGGGCCTGGATTTCTATAAATATCGTCCATAAGAAAGCTTGTCGCATTTTGACGCAAAAGCCTGCAATCAATAACATGCATCAGTGTCTTAACTACCAAGCAATATGACCATGTAATTTAATAGAGAACAAAAAAACAAGTGTGCACATTAATAGCGAGGAAAAAAACAAGTATGGACCAATTATATAAACTATAAAATCAAGTAAATAAAGTCAAGAGTCTGTTTGGACTGTCTTCGCATATCTACAACGGCATAAGCACCTGTGGGACTATTTGAGAGAAATAGGAAAAAGGCTTGTGACATGCGCATAAGTTGTTTTCAGGTTTATTCCATAAGCTCTCTAAGATAGCTTACTGAAAACAGTTTTATTTAATCTTGTTACAGAAATAATAAGCATTTACGCTATAACCACTTAATTAAGCTATTTACCCAGACAGGGCCCAAAGCATTAACACATCAATAAAACATGACAAGAAGCCTTACTCATAAGCTTTGCCTCTCAAATCCACAGTAGCTGGATGGATAGCAGGTTTTCCGATTGATGTGGCTCCAGGATTAGGAGACCAACGCTTCACCGTCATCATAGCCTAAAGTTCATTGCAAACACATAATACTGTCAAAAAGACATTCTATAAAATGGACTCTGTAGATACATTATATAAAACCATCGTGAATGAATACTGAACGTGGGAAACATACTGAAATTGGAGCAGCACCACATTTCCACTTGTTTACAGGATTCTTCAAGTTAGTTACAGTTGCCAGGTATCCATTCAAACCAGCAGCTAGTATATGGTAGCAGATGTATCCAAGAACCTGCAACAATACCCAACAAATTATTATCATCGAAACTGATGCTGATTAACTAACCTAATACCTAACCAAAGGAAACTAAATCAACATACATATGCATAGTCACAGTCAAACTTTGATGGAAGGGACCCTCGAGCCTGATATCCAAAAAAGTGGCAAATCGCATTGAATTTCTTTCCCTTGTATGTGCCTTCTTTCTGGCGCTTGTTTATCTCTACTTCCACAAGGTATGCTAGAAGTTTCTCAGTCTCAATCTACAAGGCATTGCATAGAGAGGAGAACAAAGACATGAAGGAACTGAAATTCTAGCAAATTATATGAATAACAAAGCATCTGGTGATTATTACCTGAGACAACTGTGCTGAGTCATCTGATTCAGGATAAAGTAGAAGCTGCAGCATTGAAGTTCATGTCAAGTTAGATTTTTCGCTGTATTCATTATTACAAACTTGACTCGAGTCGAGGCCATATTTAAGCAAAATATACACAAGTTTACCTGTCTCCTAATAAATGGTGGTAGAAATTCAAATAAAGCAGAAGCCCATGGTGAAAGCTGACTAGCTATCTTCTCAGCATCAACACCTTGTCTGAGTAAAACGTGAATTTCCTGAGATGCAAAAGGTTTTTCCAAGAATGGATTAAGATTGCATTCTTTACCATATTCATAAGAAACAATCAACTAACATCAATGACAAAAGGCCTATTTGGATTGACTTATTTGAGATTAACTATTGACAATAAACACTTGTGAAATGGTTTAGGAGAGCTCATGAAAACATGTTATAACATGTCCAGAAGTTGTTTTCAGATTATTTTCATAAGCTTTCCAGGATAGGTTATGAAAACAGCTTATAGCTTATATGAAACTAGTTTGACTTTATTTAATCTTTTATTATAGAACTAGCTTATACATAAACATTAATATGATGAGCACCCATGCTATAGCTTATAAGCGCTTAATTAAGTTGTTTATCCAAACAGGGCCAGATCAAACTCAAATTTCCTGAAAGCTTCAACAGCCTCAAATGGCTTTTAGAAACATACAGATCCATGAATACTCTAATATTCAAGAGTTTCATATTGTTTTGTAATCGGGAGGGGGCATACTGTTTAGGAAGAAGGCTTACCTTCAAAAGTGCATACACTTCAGGAATGCTCTCAATCAGACCCTCTGGAATAAGGATTACTCCATGATATTTGTCTGAACAAAACATAATAATGTGATATCAGATCTCAAAAAACCGGGAAGAAAAAAAAAAGAAAAAGTGAAGACTGGAGAGAGATAATTCAAACCTTGTTCTGATCTAGCCTGAACTGCATCAGCAATCTTTCGTGAAATTTCAAAAAGGGTAAGCTTCGATTGAGCAACCTCCTCACCAAGAATTACCTGAACAGAGCATGGTAAATAATAGTTAGTCAGCATCAAACAATAGAACAAACAGACGGAAATAAATGATGCAGGACATTAATTCATACCATGTTTGGATGGGACTGAAGAGTGCATTCCAATGCAACATGTGATGCCTTGCGTCCCATAAGACGAATGAAATAATAATACTACAAAAGAAAACTCAGTCAGAAAGGTACTTCAAAAGGAAATGCGTTCATATCATATGCATTTACTAGGATGTTAGATTTCCTACCTTCTCTGCAGAGAGAGCATCAGTGCAGACATTGCTGATGAGCTGGGAATTCACCTGAGTAGACAAAAAAAAAATCAAGATAATTCGTTTGTTCAATAACGTCTCATGTTCTATATGAATCATAACGTAGAGAAAATATATTGAGCTCAATCCCAAGTTAATTCTCAATAGTGATTAAATAGTAGTTGTCACCCTGATAGGAAATATACCTTAGAAATTGTGTCAAAGCCAACATTTGTTTCCACAAACTGGTTTTTAAGATCTCCATTCAAAGTCACAGGAACACCAACCACCTGCATAATCACAATAACCATGATCAGTAAATTAATACAGAAATTGAACACTGAAACTAGAGTAAAATAAAACATAAATTCATTGATCAAATAATAATTATGATAATAAGTTATTCCATTTCAGATAATTAGACAAATCAAGTTCCAAAACGACCGATTATATACCTTTGTAGGGCATTTTGCAACAGCAAATGTTTCTGCAAGCTGTGCGGCATCTGTGTTTGATGTCACACCTGATAAAATACAAAATTCAGCATTTAGAAACGCCTTTTAAAGATGTGATTGTTGCCATAGATGAAGATCCAGGAAGAATTATACCTCCAATGATGACAAGGCCATCGAGTTTCAAATTGTTGCATGTAGCAAGAGCAGCATTAACTTGTTCAGTGGTCCTAATTTGATCTTTCGTCCGCCCAAGCAAATCATAACCACCTAATAAAGAACATACATCGTATGATAATAACAGGTTAAAAAATTTCTGAGAAATAATCGATTGACTAATAATAACAATGGCTTCTTTAGTCACAACCAACCTTGATTTTTGTATGTGGAGAGAATATCGTCAGTTATCTCCAAAGTTTTCTGAGAAAATAGACCTTCTGACCCACCTGAAGAATGGAAAAAGAGCATGCAGATTTATTTCCTCAGTTTTCTAACAAATATCTGCATTACATGGTCAATATAATAGCATGTGTTTGGCTAAAATTAAAAAACAGTGATGCCATGGGTTAGCAAAATTCTCTAGTTCGTGCATGTTAGGAATCAAGGCGAGTTTCACTGTGAATTTTTTTAAGCTCTAAAGTGTAGCTTTAGCCAAAATCACAATGGTTCAATGCTGTCAAACCCACCACCAGTCAAAATTGTGGTTTTTTTAAAAATAACGGCAATTTTAGTCTTGGAACGCGAGAAAATTGATTGGAACAAATCTAAACACTCACCGCCAATCCAAGCATACATAGTTTTTTAAAAATCACGGCAGTTTTGGTCTTTCATAGCAATAAAATTGATTCGAATGAATCTAAACACGCTAATATAATATATTGCATCAAGAGTTATCAATCAAAGCAATTAACAAACAAAGTTAAGATCAGTCATGCAAATTACCAAGAAATCCAAGCAAAACATTCTTAGGATTGTGAATCTTGAGAGCAGAGTGAAGACCCCAAATAACATTGTGTCCACCAGGAGATTGTCTTCCAGAAAAAACAATTCCAACTCTGCCACAACAAAACTTGTGAGATTCAAATCAAATCACACAAAATAAATCAAACAGATTCACAACAATGCCGACAAAAAACATTAACAAATCAAAACAAAATAGATAAACTAACCTAATAGGGGGGTGTTCAGTTATGATCTGAGCATCAGGAACTTTAGCAGTAGCCCTAAGAAAATGAGCCAAAGGGTGTCCATAGGTATTAGGGAAAGATCTACTTATAGTAGGCTCATCAGCTGGATCAGCAGTTGTTGTTCCATCACCAAATTCAACCCTAACAGTTGTTCCCTGCACATCAAAACAGTAACAAATCAACCCCATTACATAAAAAATTCATCACCATTCATCTAAAAAACAAAGCTTTATAAACCCAAAAATCAATTAACCAAAAAACAAGTCCACCCCATTTCATCAAAGTCAAAACCAAATCAAAAATCAACACCATTACATTCAAATTCATCACCACCCATCTCAAAATCAAATCAAAAACCAAAACTTTATAAACCCAAAAATCCAAAAACATAAAAACAAGTCCACCCCATTTCATCAAATTCAAAACCCATGTCAAAAACAAATCAAAACTTTAACAAATAAACAAAAAACCCAAGATCTAAATCACAAAAAAAATAAACAAAAAATAAAAATTGTTCATGAACACTCACTTGAAGACAAGGAGGGAGTTCAGGTTGGTACAAAGATCTAAGCTTTTGAAGATCTGAGAGTTCTCTAGGAATACCATAATCAGAATCCATGGTAGTTGTTGGCGAGAGATACTATGTTCTACTAAGGAGAGTGAAGTGTGAATAACGTTTGTGTTATGTTTTTGAGTGTGTTGTGTTGGGTAACCCTTTTTATGTTGTACCTAAAACAACAACTACTTCAAAACCTACCTAATTTTTTTTCTTTGGATTTTCAAAATCAATGACCAAATTAATATATTTTTTTATTCTTGAAGAGAAAGTTACCTAGCCCATAGAATTTGTGTACTTTTTATCTTTTTATTCTTAGCATATTCTTTCTTTTGGAAAAAGATTTACCCTTTTCAAATCCTATTTTTATGCCTCCTTTGACGCCACTTTTTTTATCTTTTTTAATTTTTTTTTTCTTTCTATGGTTTGAGATTTTGTCAGTTTTCTATGGAGAATAAAAAGTAGGACAAAAGGGTTCAAATTCAGTTTTTTTTACTAAAGATAAAATGTGGTTTTTTTATGATATGAATGAATAAAATATGAATGGGAATTTTGAATAGATTGGAATATTTGGTCTTTTTAGACTTATGCTTGGATTTGAGATTCTTTGTTTTCAGAATAATGAGGGCTCACAATATTTGGTGTTGAATTAATATTTGAGTGGACCACAGTTATTGTCCTAGTGCATCACATGCAAGACCAGTGATTTTGATAGGTAATTTTTTTATTTTAAAAATTGTGAATAAAATTTTATTGGTATTCTATTACTAATGGTTAATATTATATTGCTATTAATTATTAAGTAATTATTTATTTATATATTGAGAGTGACTTTTTAGGTTTTATATCGACATATAAAATATTACATAAGAACCTAATTAAAATATCAAGAATCATTTCATTTAAGTATAACTTAGTTGATATGGAAATTGCAGTACGTGTGAGCTCATATTCTTCATTTATTCACTTTAAATGTGAGTTTTTAGTTAATAGATTACTTAAAAGATATATCAAAAAACCATATTATAAGTCTCGACAGAGCCATTGGAGGGGGAGCATCAGCTCTAATGTGCACCGGTCTGGGTAGTTATCAAGAACTTTGTGATGATAATGACAATGGTATTTTTTTTTATTTGAATCACTAACGACAATGGTATTAGAGAGTGTGATATTGACACAATAATATTGAAGTGGAATTAAAAGTTAAAATCAAAGGACAAGACGGTCAATCCTTAAAATAAAATGCAAGGCAGCCAAGGTGGTTCAACCTTAGAGACGTTCTCGCATGTTTTTTACAAGGTTATTATGTTCCTAAGTGTTTCAGATTCTAGTCTAAGTGCCTCTATTTGTCAAAACATCCAAACATTTTATTTTAGGACCAGTAAGAACACAATATCATGGTTCAAAATTAATCAATCTATAAATTATCACATTTTCATGCATGATACGATGCTAATCTATATTATAAATTTATCACATTTTCATGCATGATACGATGCACATTCGTGATTATATGATATATATGCATACTCATTGTTCTTATTACTTATGTATTATCTTTCAATTTTTTGGACTACTCACCCTTCATTATTTATGTGTGCATGTTTACGAAAGCACAACTTTTGTAGATTGTCTGTCGATGATTCAAATTATGTAAGGAATGTGTCCGTGATATTTTATATAGTCTTGAACAATTTTATCGTAGGTAAAACAATTGGATCAATAGTATTATTTTATAAATTATTTTAGAGAGAAAGCCAATTGTCTCTTAGATCATAAATAGTTTGATAAACCTTGGTTCCTTTTGCTACAAGATATTTTAATTTAGGACATCTTATAAATGTTTTGTAACATCCTAAGCCTTTTATTTAAAATTAATTTTCTATACTTAATTTAAGTCTGCTGTAAAAATCATTCGTAAATAATTTATTTTATTAAGTATCTAAAATTTGATTTTATGGTGTTACATTAATGGTATCAATGACAAGTATATCTAATAAAAAAATTATAAATTCATAGAAGTTTGATTTCTATGCTTCATAAGACAATTGATCAGCCAAATAGAAGTGCATATCTCCCATAACTGCAGGGAGAAATTCATTTTTATATATTGATTCTACGGTCACGGTTTCACCATCATCAATCTTCATTGAACCTGGTTTTGGATAACATACTGACATTCCAACAAGGTAACCTTTCTCATTTCCTGCTTCTTTTCCCGTTCCATATGTTGGTGTCGATGTACACAAAGTCCTTCCATCCTAATTAATTAATCCAAAATAAAAAAAATTAAGAAAGCATTATCACAAGATTAATTTGACTATATATGAAATCAAGAAAACGTATTATCCTTTAAGAAATACATTGAGATAACACAACAAAATTTATTCAAATGAATAATAGTAAACTTTACCTGTCCGTATAATGTTGCATTAACAACACCTGTATGTGCATGACCAGAGGCGTATATAAGATAACCACCTTTCTTCATAGGGATGCTTGCTTTTTGAACGTGGAAAAGGTTTGTACTATTACTTTTTGGAATAGTAAACTCTGCCTGTAATAAATTTAGAGATCTTTGTGGATCACTTGTATCTTACGTGCAAAGTAATAAAAAAAATATTATCATCAGGTTTAAGAAATTATCTTATTTTGTTTTTACATGCAAATGATAGTTTTTAGTATTCTATGATTTAAATAGAGTTTCCCTGATCCTCCTACTAAGGTTTTCAAACACAATCGCCTAAGCCACATATTGGTCATGACATAATTTAATTAACCACAAAATAAAAAATAATAATTTAAATTACATGCTTACCTGACAATCGTGGATTGTTTCAGAACCATTTGTTCTTACCCGATCAGTGATGTCAAGTAAATAAAATCTAACTGGAATTTGGTGTTGGTCCCAGTTAACCCAGGTTATGTTGTATCTTATGGCAAGATTTCTCCTTGGTGCTTGAAATCCCTTTCTCATTTTGCACTGAAACTTATCTTGGCAACAAAGGACTCCTGCTTTATATTCAGGAGTCACTTTTCCATGGAATCCAAATGTCACATCATAAAAATTTTCAGGGAGATTAAACTGGTCACACCTACATTGAATGCAAATTTTCTTATTTTTAGCGCCTCGTGTATCAATGACCAGCAGACCCAACAACCATTTCTCTTCCCACCCTTCTGTAATATTTGCAGGGTTACCTACTTCAACCACAAATGGATAAGGAAGTTTTGTAATTGTTCCTCGTGTTTCACTTCCAGAACCCCATTGATGTGGAAGAATACCATTGTTGCATGTTCCATCATTTCTTTTGAAAATCGGATCCCCAGAAGGTTTGGTATGATCATTTGGATCTTGCGACGCTGACATATTCTTCTTTATAATATATTTTAAAATATACCAATGATGAATGTAAGTTTCATACAATGGTACAGAGTTTCCATGTTCATCAACTAGATCAACATCAAAGCTCTTGATTCCAACATGACCCTTTGGAAATTCAATATCAAACATTTGTTTTGCCGCGACTTCTCCGGGCCCTACTTCAAACTCTTTTGACAAATATATTGTTGATTGAATAACTTTTGAAGAATGTGGTTGTGAATAAGTTTTGCTTGATAGCATCACAAGTATTGATAATGAGAAAATAAACGATTTAGAGATTAATCTCATGTTTACCTGCATGCAAATGATTATTGTTACATCATTGGTTATGGATAATGCATCTACTATTATTATTTTGTGTAAATTAATAATGAAAATTAAAATAAGTGTTTCAAACGAAGTAGGAAAAATAATTGTGTAAATACCGTAGCGAAGATTATTTTTCCTTATTGAATTCTTTGGAATTGAAGTTAAAAATTTGTAGAATTCAATTTTGTGAAGATGTGGAGATCTTGCATGTTACCTACTTTTATAGTTGAAATCTAAAAGATTGGCATAACTTTGACATGTAAATATTGCATGTTTCATACTTTTTTTAACAATCCCAACACATATGTTGACTCCTATTTTTAGGTGTCAGAGGTGTTTTTATATATTGTTAAGTAGTTTTAACAACAAAAAAATCGTTAAGAATTTATCAGAAAATCTAAAAATGCAAATCATTTAGAAAATTCCTTTAATCTAGCTATTTTTTGAAATAAAAAATTTGTTCAGAATACATCTCAACAAAATATTTTACATAACAATACTATTTAAAAATATTAATTAGTTAGAGATTTTGGTTGTTTTATTTTTCATTGGAAAAAAATGAATCATACTTAGTAAAATATTTCTTTTACAAAGTAAAATAAGTAAAATAATTGTTATTGTATATACTTTTTTTTAAGAATGTTATTGTATATACTCGTTAACCGTTGGATCAATATAAAGTCATTTTTAATATACAAAGCAACCCATCTCGCAATATCTTGTGGTGTCACCCTTTATCAATTATCATTACAAATAAAATTTAAGAGAACTTTATATTATTTTATTTTATTTTATATTTTACATATATGGTATTTTACTTTATATGAAATCATATATGTAAAATATAAAATAAAATAATATAAGTATAGCTGTATTCACGTGCTCGTCTTTCCGCTTTTTTATTGCGCTAACTGTGTATCTTATCAACGATATTTTATAGAAATTTGCTTGTAAATTACAAACAATATTTTATATAATTTTTTTTATATAGATTAAAATTATAAGTATAGATATTTATGACTTTCAAATGCAACAAATCATTTTTCTTAAAGAACAAATCATATTTATCTTTTCATATTGACAACAATAATATAACAAATATAATAAAAATTCTTATCCTTTTTAATACACCGACAATATAACATTAGTATAGGAAAATATGTTTATGTATATATATAATTGGAATAACAAAAAAGTCAGCCCAAAAGAGCCGAAGCATGCTATTTTTTTTTTATATATAACATAGAATAGATATAGATATATAGTATAGATAATGAAGTCTTTTAAAAAAAATCTTCCTTAAAAAAAAGTCTTTTATTATATCAATTTTTTACTTTCTTTGCAGTTTTTTATTTATTTTATAATTCGCAGGTTGTATATTTTTTTCTTTTTTTTGTAATATTTAACCAAAGATTAGATACGAATGGTGCCAATTTGGTTGAGACATTTTATATTCTCTTTGCTTTTAATTTAACAAATACATAAATAAATAAACTCGTTTAACATATGAACCAACATGACTTTTTTTTGTTAAGTAACTTAATAGCTAGAATTCACTATTTTTATAATTTGTATATGCGAATTTATGCATGCGGGTAAGCCGACCGGCCTACGCAATACCCACATACCCAGCTCTATACATGCTCATAACTGATCCATTCCCATTATACCCTTTACATCCCCATAATTTCACGTACCTGTTCCACGGAGCACCATCTTCATTCTCCACCAACATACATAAACCCTAATTCTCAACCTCACATTCGTTGCAGAAATGGCATCTCCTAACGGAGGAGAATGGATACAAGTATTCAAAGAAGGAATTGGTTTGGTTTTGGGCCGTTGGTCTGCACTCCAATATGCCATTGAACAAGGATTGTGCGACTATGACTCTCACCTAGAAGCTCAAAACCCCGCTTCCAACATTCTTTCTTGGTTCATTCAATCCAAAGACCTTGATGCTTATGATCTTGAAAAGTTACTTGATAAAACCATGGATTCTTTCAAACTTGTGCATCAAGAGGGTAGTGTTGAAGAGGTCTCTATTTACTTCATTACTTTTTTAAGAAATATTTATTTTCACGTTAAAGTTACTTCAATGAGAGAAAAAAATAAGACACAGTTTCATTCTTCTATGAAACCCAGTTAAATACCCTCATTGGAGATGCTTAGTGCTTTAGTAAAAACTAAGAAATATAGTTTTTGTTATGACAAATACGGTATCATATTTTCGTGTGTATAGAAGATGAAAAATAAGATAGATCAACTCATATGGTGTATGTATTTTAATGTTCAAATACAGTAATTTTTCATTAAGATGAAGATAAATATGTACTGTGTTTGTCTGTATTCTAATTGTCAAATAACACAACTGTTTAGCAATTATGTTTTCATCAAGAATTTAAAATATGGTTTGTAGTTTAGGTTTCAATTCAGTGGTAAAAACATTGTTGATAACCTCAAGGGAGTTCAAATCTCTTAGAAAAGTTTCAAATGACTATTAGTGTTAGTGTTATTACAATTAATAATGATAATTCACTCTTCCCCAGTTTTAATAAAAAGATTTAAACTGTGACTAGACTTTGTTCGATGATCCTTGAAATTGCAGAGAATTGTGGTCAAATAGGTTTTGAGCCTTGGCGTAACCACAAATGCGACCTCAATTGCAGTCACATTGATATTGTGGCCTAGATGGAGGTTGCTGACCTTTGGTTACACATTTTTGCCGACGACTTTTGTGATAAGTTTTTGGGAATTAGTCAAATAGAATTTGAGCATTGCATATTCTGCGACTTGTTACTTGGTGAAAAACATGTATGTATGTATTCACATTGTTTACTTGCTTTTAATTTTTATGTACATGTTTGTGATTATGTAGGTAGCTAAAGTGCTAATGAAAATGTACGAAGAATGCTTAGTTGGTAATTTTAAGTCTGTCGAGCGTCTCAGGGAAGCTAGTCGTAATCAAGTTGCTCATCCTCCCGTGGGAAAGGTAAATTAAGGAACAATGCATTTGGAATGGAACTTAACTGTTCTATAATTGGTTTTGCAATATCAAATATATATAGAGTTCTAACTTATAAGTATGATTGATTTAGTTTTTTAAATGTCTACATGTTGTGGTATTTTAAGACAGAAGAATATTGAATTATTAATTGATGTGATGCATGATTTGGTCGTCCTATTCTATAACTTCATGCTAGAAGACTTAATGATACGCTGCGTTGCTTTCAAATTCACTCACAGAAACAGGGAAGAGGTGAAAATGTGTGTAGTATTATTCAAGTTACAGAAAATCCTCTGAGCCAAACTTAACCTTCAGAGAGACACTCTTCTGTCAACATAATTTTAAACAAATTTATTTGTACAATCTCATACCAGATTTCCCTCCCATATTCCTCCACAGTCCACACCCCAACTCTCTCTCCTATGTGTCTAATTAACATGCTTCTGAGCCCCCTTTGGCCAACACCTCTGGCCTCTCTGACATATTTGGCCAAATAGCTACTTGAGTTGTCTACGCTCGGCTTGATCAATTGCGGTTGTTGACACTTGATAGTGGTATTGAGGAATCTGATGAAAGTTATAATCTCTTTTACATAATATTTATGACAATTGAAATGATATAAACTGCTCTTGTGCCGTGTTAAAAAGAAGTGATCAAATTTAGGGACTGCTTGATCCCGTAGCTGAAGGTTGTTGATTGCATAATTTACTTGTTATGCATTAAGGATTTGATTTTATAATTTTACGGATCGTATTCTAATTTTGGCTCTTCTTATCTTATTCCATCTTAGAGTATGGTTTTATTAGGCTGTTCGGCTTTATTGGGGATTTTAGTCTACAGAAAGTTTTCACTGCAAACATTAGAGGCTTTTGAGTTTTGACGATTCAATGATATACAATTCGAGTATCTGAGTCTGAGTTGTTGATGCACCCTTCTTTGCCTGCATTCTAGCTTACCTTCCTTCATTCACCCCAATTCTTAGGCCTTTATTTCTTTTTAATTCTTGGCCATCAGCCCCCCTCCATAAACAAACTTAGATCAAACCTTTAATTTAGATGGAAATTATCTATTTGTGAACTTAATATACATTCTGTAATTGTAACTTTGATTGCTCTATGTAGCCAAGAAAAACATGTAGGAACATACTTGATTGTTGATATTCATGTGATCAACTGTTATGTAATTTCTTAACATGGGGCTAAATGATGGTAATTGTCAATTTGCTATATATGTTATTTAAGCATGTATGGTTGATGGATACACATGTTTCCTTGATTACACATGTCCAGAGAAACATTAGACGGTCGTTCACTTTACTTGAATTGATGTCCAACATTTTATGTTGTGCTAGGCTGTGAATGTTGATGGAGACGATGAAGATAGTGATTCTGACAACGAAGATAGTGGTTCTGGCGACGAAGATAATAATTCTGACAACATGGATGTGGACAATTCAAAATCCAAATCCAACATGAATTCCGCAAACAAGCCGGTTAATGGATCTCAGCCAGAGGTTGCTGATAAAGCAGATGATGGATGGTTTGTGGTTTCACACAAAAAAAATAAGGGTAAAAAGAAGTAAATGAAAATTATTATTTTTAAGGATATGTAGTCTTCTGTTTTTTTTTTTTTTTTTTTGTGCTCTTTTAGCTATTTCAAACCTTTTTGAGGTCTGTTACTATGTTTTATGCATACTTTTTCTTTACTTATTCAGAAGAATCCATCCATTCTCTGAGGTCTATTCCAATGAACAAACAATCAAATGATTTATTGAAATGCTACTTCAATTTTTTCCAGATTGTGCCAGATCATTCAGCTGAATGAACCAAGGATAAGAGGATAAGTTAAATTGGTCACCTTTCCTCTTCATTTCCAGATTTTCACACACTTAATGCACTCTTTTTCATACTCAACTTAATGGTTCACCATCATCAAAAACAGATTTCCACTCATTTTGGCCAGTACACAGATTTTCACCTTGGAGCATCCACATTATGATTTTCACTCGGATTTCACATTCTAAATTATGTTACATTTTCTATACAATAGCAATAAACTGAGACCTTTTCACATCAGACTAATTTTTTTCATTGTTCACACACAACCACACATGCTTATTGAAAACTAAATTTACTTTGTCAGCATAGCTAGCTCCTAATACAGTTACCACTGACACTGGACACATTAGAATTTAGAAAGCACTAAGCTCTACTAAATCAGAAAAGATGCACAAATCTTTATTTCGAAAGTAAATATGGAACAATAAATTCAAGGTTATACTTATAGTCTTTGCTTGTATGTATGGTTTTATCTTGCCACAGAAGGAAGAGGAGCTGTAGGTATCAAATACAAGTCATCTTTTCTTTTGACGGTCGCTCCAAATTGCTCAGTCATGTCCAAATCCTCACCTTTCATTCCATTGGGAAGCTTCCAATCAAAGTGATACAACATCAATGCAAGTTCCAACTCAACATTTATCAAACCAAATGTGCTACCTGGACATATTCTTCTTCCAGAACCAAAAGGAATATACTCAAAATTATTCCCTTTGTAGTCAATAGAGCTACCGATGAATCTCTCTGGATAAAACCTCTCTGGTTCTGTCCAATACTTTGGATCTCTTCCAATTGCCCATGCATTGACTATCACCTTGCTTTTGATTGGTATATGATACCCATCAATCTCACATGCTTGTCCACATTCTCTTGGAAGTAAAAGAGGACCTGGAGGGTGTAGCCTTAATGTCTCTTTCACAACTGACTTCAAATAAGCGAGTTCATTTATACAATTTTCTTCAACATTTCCTTTCATGTTGAATATTTCTCTTACCTCATTTTGTGCCTTCTTCATCACTCTTTGATCCCTTACCAACTCTGACATTGCCCAAATTATAGTAGAAGCTGATGTATCACCTCCAGCACCAACAATATTCTGAAAAGTAAAATGTAAGGATATCAAAAGAGAAAGCTAAAAAAGATATTTTGATGCAAAAAATTGCGTCACAATCCTTGATAATGCAAAAAATTGCAAACATGTATTGTGATTCTATAGCTGTCATCAAGACATCAAAAACCTTGATGTCGCGACACATTGCTAACTTTTAAAAAAAAAAGAAAAATCTCGTTTTAACATGGCAAATAGTAGTATTGCTCTAAAGTATCAAACATTCACTCTAAGCTCTACATCAAGGGGTTTATTATCCTTACCAGGATTATAGACTTGATATTGTTATCTGTTAAACATATATCTTGGTCATTGTCATTACCACCTTGGAATTTTAGAAGAACGTCTACGAGATCTTCTTCTTCTCCACCTTGACTTTCATTTGCTGTTGACTTTGCTTCTTTATGTTCAATGATGATGTTTTCAAGTATTTGATCAATTTGTCTATGCAACCTCTCAAGTTTAGGCCTCAAACCAGAAACACGTTGAAGCCATTTCGCTGAAGGAAATAGTTCAGCTATGTCAAAACCTCCTGCAATTGATTCTCCATTTCCAATAGATCCGAACTGTTCTCTGCCCTTGCCTTTGCTGCCAAATGCGGCCTTTGTTATGATAGCAAATGTAGATGAAACTACAAGCTGAGTAATATTGACCCGCGACCCTTGTTGTGAATCAATCTTTTTGATGAGATTGGTGAGCTCTTCTTCTCTTAATGGTTGAAATGAACTAACACGCTTTTGTGTGAAAAGCTCCATTGTGCATATTTTTCGTAGCTGTCTCCAATAATTTCCATAAGGTGAAAAAGCAATATCTGTGTAATCATATGACAGTATTTCTATAGTTAGAAGTTTAGGCCTAGATGCAAATATGACATCATGGGTTTTAAGTATCTCCCTAGCATACTCTGGTGAGGAAACAACAATTGCAGAGATCTCTCCAAGTTGTAGGTGCATCAAAGGTCCATAAATTTTGGCCAAGTCTCTTAATTTTCGATGCGGTGTAGAAGTAACTAGATTATGTATGTTTCCTATAATAGGTAGCTTCCATGGTCCTGGGGGGAGGTTTGGAGCTGACCTTTTTTCCTTGAGATTCTTCCCTATTTTCAGTGCCACAAGTATGAAGAGGACAAAGGAGGCAAGGAATTTTATGTCAAAAAATTTGAAATCCATGGAGTTAACCAACTAGAAAGGAGTAGTACAGCGATAGCTATCAGCAAGGTTTTGAATTTGTCAAAAAAAGAAGAAGCAAGGTTTTAAATATTGGTGAGGGTGATGATATGAGATTGGGATGGGGATAAAGTCATAAAACCAACTAGTAACGTGTATTACAGCACTGCACTGCCATATGATTATTTTAAATAGTATCATAAAAAAAAATTGGTTAGCAACTCTAGTTTTTTACATTATTAAGAATCTCGATGTAACTACAAATCCATCACAATAATTAAAAAATCTTGATCTTTGGCATATAGATACAAAAATATATTATTAATCTTGATCTTTGGCATCTAAATCTTCATCAACGATTTATTTATTTGCTTCACGCTTTCAACGACTTTTTTTTGAGTGTTTTTTGGTTTTTATGTCAAGCAATGGACCTAAGAGTATTCCACATGCCAATATAGATGTTATATTTACACCAAAAGATTTGAAAATTAGACCAATTTAAAGTCTGCTGGTTAGTTCAACCAGACCTGGTTCATAGTTTTAATAGTTTTACAGATCTGGATCGAACCATGTTTATTAAACTAATTTATTTATGTAAATAATACATTTGAATACTTCTTACTTATTTATTTAATAGTTATATAATCATGATCTGAAAGTCTTGGCGGTTCAATCTAGTAATAACATACATATACTTTTATCTTTGAAGAATTTAGAGTAACCAATTAAGGGACAACTTCTTTCCAACATATCTTTAAACCGTCCAAGCTTGTAAAAAGAAATAATTGTTGTTGAGATAAATTTTCCAGGTCCCATTATTTAATTCGAGAGGACCTCACTTGTAAATATTGACCGGGATCCCATTGTTCAAAATGGACACAATGAATTTGAAACTGATCACAATTAGATTCCTGCCCTACCTCAGTTATAACACGTTGTCTTTGTTGCATGTAGCACTCTATAATGAAACATGCATAATTGAAACAAGCCAAGCAATGAACCTTTGATGTCAATAACAAAGAATACACCACTGTCATTATACCAAGCATAAACCATCATATATCAATTGTGCAACCTGTATGCTAGCTTTTGTTTATTCCAAACATTATAAATCACTTTAAAATATGTCAACAATAATTCAGAAAGTCCTCAACCCTAATAAACACAACATAGATAAACGAAGTTTTATTTGAAAACTAAAGGTTGAACAACAAATTTAGAAAGTCCATAGCTCTATTACATCCAACAAAGTTTTCTTTTGCTTGCATGGTTTATCTTACCATAGAAGGAATAGGAGCAGTAGGTATCAAGTACAAGTCATCTTTTCTTTTGATGGTAACTCCAAATTGCTCAGTCATGTCCAAATCCTCACCTTTCATTCCATTGGGAAGCCTCCAATCAAAGTGGTACAACAATAATGCAAGTGCCAACTCAACATTTATCAAACCAAATGTTATGCCTGGACATATTCTTCTTCCGGCGCCGAAAGGAATGTACTCAAAATTAGTCCCTTTGTAGTCAATAGAGCTACCGATGAATCTCTCCGGGTAAAACCTCTCTGGTTCAGTCCAGTACTTTGGATCTCTTCCAATTGCCCATGCATTGACTATCACCTTGCTTTTGATTGGTATATGATATCCATCAATTTCACATGCTTGTGCACATTCTCTTGGAACTAAAAGTGGAGCTGGAGGGTGTAACCTTAAGGTCTCTTTCACAATTGACTTCAAATATTTGAGTTCATTAATATAGTTCTCATCAACAATTTCTTTTGTGTTGAATATTTCTCTAACTTCATTTTGTGCTTTCTTCATCACTCTTGGATCCTTTACCAACTCTGCCATTGCCCAAACTATGGTAGAACCCGATGTATCACCTCCACCACCAAACATGTCCTGAAAATTAAATATGTAGTTTTTTAATAAATAATTGTTGTTTTTTAATAAAAATTTACCACTTTTAGTTGCTTTAACATGTTCAATATTGCACATGTTAGATGAACCCTAAAAATAATTATTCAAAAAAAAAAGACAAACCCTAATAATAATAATAATAATAAAAAAGTATCTAACATTCATCTAAATAATACTTCAAGGGGTTTATTGTCCTTACCAGGACTACAGCCTTTATGTTGTTGTCAGTTAAGCATATATCTTTGTCATTATCATTGCCACCTTGGAATTTTAGAAGAACATCAACCAAATCTTCCTCTACTTCTTCTTGGCCTTCTTTTGCTTTTGACTTTGCTTCTTTATGTTCAATGATGATATTTTCTAGTATATGATCAATTCGTTTATGCAACCTCTCAAGTTTAGGCCTCAAACCAGAAACAAGTTGAAGCCATTTAGCTGAAGGAAACAGTTCACCAATGTCAAAACCTCCTGCAATTGATTCTCCCTTCCCCAACGACGCGAACTCTTCTTGGTCTTTGCATTTGTTTCCAAATGCAGCCCTTGAAAGGATAGCAAATGTTGATGAAACTACAAGTTCAGTGAGGTTGATGGATGAGCCTTGCTTGGAACCAATTCTTTTGATGAGATTGGTAAGCACTTCTTCTCTTATTGGCTTGAATGAATTCACACGTTTTTGTGATAAAAGCTCCATTGTGCATATTTTTCGTAAATGTCTCCAATAATTTCCATAAGGTGAAAAACCAATATTTGTGAATCCATATGATAGTATTTCCATGGCCAAAATTTTAGGCCTAGATGCAAATATTACATCATGGGTTTTAAGCACCACCTTAGCATAGTCTGGTGAGGAAACAACAATGGCAAAGATTTCTCCTAGTTGTAGTTGCATCAAGGGTCCATGTATTTTGGCCAAGTCTCTTAATTTTCGATGTGGTGTATAGGAAACAAGATGGTGTATATGTCCTATAATAGGTAGCCTCCATGGTCCTGGAGGTAAGTTTGGAGCTGAGCCTTTTTTCTTGAGATTCTTCCCTATTTTTAGTGCCACAAGCATGACAAGGAAAAAGGTGACAAAGGATAGTAGGGAAAATACTTGGGAATCCATGGACAAAGGTGTAGTGTAGAGCTGGCTACTAGCTTCGTTCATTATAAATAGAAAGGACGTTATAAATAGAAGGCGACGGATTTGAGATTACATCACATGGGGATAAAACTAACTAGTATGTATTATAATTTACTTCCTTCAAAAGAAAAATGTATTATAACGAAAAAGATAGACAATCACATGCTCGTCTTTCTGCTATTTTTATTTTACTAACGTTTAAAAAATATAAACGGTATTTTTTTATGAAATTTTAATTTTGATTAAAAGTAAAAATATAAATATTTTTTGCTTTCAAAAGATAAAAAACCAAATTAACCATGATTATCTATTTCAATGAAACTAACAATATAACAAAAAAAATATAATCTAAATTCTTTTTTTTTACAATTTGTTTCAATGACACATTGGTATTGAACAATTTTTTTTTTTTTTTTTAAAAATAATAATCTTTGGATACTCTCCTGATACGTATCAGAGCATATTAGGCAGGCATCGGTGCAGGATATGCATCAAATACCAGTGTGTCATCTATTTTGAAGTATCTGAACTTCAGAGATTACAACGTATGTGTGTTTTTATTGATGGAGCATATTTAAAACTTTTGTTATAAATGTTCGATTAGAATGATCAAATGTTTATTAAATATAACTATTAAAAAATTAAAAATAAATGGTCATGCTAACTTGTACCTTTAGTACACAAGTTAAAGAACTAAAAAATAAAATAATAAATAAATTTTGTATTGAATATATAAATTATTAAACTTTTACATCATTATACATACAAATTCCAAAATAAATACTTTTATTTTAACTTTTTAACTTGTGTGTTTTAAATATGCGCAATGCTTTGTATCGCGAACGGATTTTTCGTGAAAACTAGCGAACCTGTATTTGCACCTTAACTTTCCCATTTTCCTCCCATATTTTCCACCAAAGAAGGATGTTGGAAATTTGACCACCAATTAAAACACAACACATATTGTCTTGGGACATTCGTTGTGATTATCCTTCACTGGATATAACACTACTCTTTAAATATATACAAGTTAACATTTTTCTATAAATAATATGTATATATGCGACTCATTTTTTTTGACAAAATATGCGACTTGTTTAAATACTAAAAAAATAAGTTTCGACGGTTAAGTAAAAAATATTTTGGGCATGACCTACCTCGGGCAATCCTTAATTTTTAGTTAACAGTACAACAAGAAGATTTTCTTCAGCGTACTAATACCAAACCAAATAAATTAGTGGGGTCCTTTTCCTAATTACATTAACTTTTCTACCCATCTTATACAACTATTTTAAACTTTCGATTCTAAAATAGTGATGCTTTCAAAAAAGGACAATGAGTTTCCATTATAAAAATAAAGAGGATTATGTTTCCTTACCAATTCCTTAGCATGTCGACGACCCTCAAGACTAAGAGCACCTCTGATGTTCCAGCTCAAAATAGTAAGATCTTCAAAATCCATGGTAAAACATATATTGTAGTGTGATCACAACAGTGTTCTCTCACAATGGGGAGAGAGAAGAAAAATCAAAACTCTCACATCGAGGAGAGAAAAACCAAAACTCTCACAACAAGGAGAGAAAAATTGTATTTAATAAAAGCAACCCGAGAGCTAATAGCATTATCCTTACAATAACCAAGGTAACATTAGCGGCGCTAAGTTATCCATGAGCGGGAAGGTAAAACGTCAATAAATTAAAGGAGATGTGAATCAACAGAGTTGGAGAACCACCGATTGAAATGTAACGGCCTCGCCTCTGTGTCTAGGTCATGCGGCTCGTTCAACGTAAGCCATGGAAGAAGAAAAATTGCAGCAATTGAATCGAAAAAAGGGTTAATCGGTGATATCGCTCACGTACGGTTATGATCCTCGATCAAATTATCGCTCACGGTTCATTTAGGTGAAATAGTTTAATAATCTGGCATACATTAAAATCTTGTTGGACTGAGAAAGCTAACAAAAAGGGGTTACATAATAATATACGAAATCGCACATGAATCGACAATTAGATGATGATGGGAGGTTGGGAAGATATATTATTAAACTTTTACAATATTGAATGCACAAGTTCTAAAGGTACAAGTTAACATTTTTTCCATAAATAATGTATATATAAACGACTCATTTAAATACTAAAAAAAATGAATTTTTACGGTTGAGTGAAAAGAATATTTTTGGCATGACCTGCGAGGGCAATCCTTAATTTTCAGTTAACAGTGCAACAAGAAGATTTTCTTCATCGTACTAATACCAAACCAAATAAAATAAATTAGTGGGGTCATTTTCCTAATTACATTAACTTTGCCACCCTTCTTTATACAGCTATTTTAAAGTACGCTGCCATCCACTAGACTGCACCCCAAGCTGAGACAGACCCTTCAATGAGCACCGGTTTTAATTTCAGTGGTTTATAGTACCAACCAACTAGTTGAAGTGATTATCTCACTAGTTTTATTTTTGTACTTGTCTCATAATTACTTCCCCGGTTCATGCAGAAAATAACAAGGGAATTTTAATCATTTTGATATTTGAACGTGATAATAGTTTATGAATGTATGGAACTTAAAAACGGTACATCCGTAAATTAAGATGTATCGGTACTTTTCAAAAATCTATAAATTAATTATCATTTGTGTGAAATAAAGAGCTATTTGTTGATATTTGTATTTTAGAAAATATCATTTCATAAGAAAAAATATCATTTCATTGTTTATAGAAATCATACTAATTTTTTTTACATTTTATTGTAAAAAATAATCAAAATTCTCTATTATGAGTACTAAAAATTTAGAAAAATTAAATTTTATTTCGTCGACGTTTTTGATAAATAAGATTTAATTATTATAATTATAGATGATAGAAAACAATTTTTCTCTTGAAAAAATAACACATTTAACTATTAATTTAGTGATATGGTGTACCAATACACTCAAATCTTTGGGTGTACCATAGAATTTGCCAAAAATATTTATGCAATAGTTTTGTTTTATTTTTTTAACAATTTTTCTCTCATACTCAATTATGTCCTCGCTCTTTCTTTTTTTTTTCTCTAATGTTTTTGATCAATAATAAGAGAGGAAAAAAAAACTGTCACAAAAGTTGTCATCAAATGATTGTACAAATATCATTATTCAATTTAAAAATAGTTTTTGATTGTGCACTCTATCAATCAAAATAGTTTCTCGCGTTAAAATGTTTGTTAATACTGTCATAATAGTCCCTTAATATATTTACTTACTATCATATTAATTCTTATATGGATTTATTTATTGTCATATCAGTTCTTATAAGAAAAGACATTGTAAACATTGAAGGATTATTTTAATGTCAAAGACTATTTTGACTAACGTAGTGCATAATCAAGAACTATTTTTGAAATGTTGATACAATATAGGATCATTGTGATTACTTATTACACATTCAGAGACATATTTGACTATTACCCCTAATAATAATCACTTCAACATTTTTAAAGCGGAAACAACTACATACTTGTTGTTAAACGTAAGTTGATTCAACATAGAGTTGATGTATACATCGTAAGAACGTAGGTTCCACTCATGTTGTTGACGCTAGAATTTGTTAGAGGGTGGTCTCTAAATACATATGTTAGTGTTCTGCGAGATTTTTTTATAAATAATATTAATATTTATACTCCCTTCATTTGGAGAAAAAAATTATTTCAAATCATAAGACATTTTACGATATCAATGAAAGATTAAATGTTACTTTTTCTATTATACTTTCAACAATTTATTACTCTTTCTTCTTTCAATTTTTTAATTTATCTTTCTTATACTATTGACGAAAGATAATTTTGTAAAATGATTTGTAATTTCTCTTTCTTATACAACATTAATTACATTACACTTCTTAACTTGTATGAAATGGTCAAAACGTCGTATAATTTTGGACGAAGGAAGTGTTTAATTCTAATAAATAAACTAATATATATGCAGTGGTTTGTATTTTCCCTGTTTTTTACATTAGCAATGCCCACACATCCGTGTTGTGTTCGATATTTGTGTCAATGTGTGTTACTCATATATTAGAACACATTTTCATTCCATTGTTTAGAAATAAAGAGTTCAGACTAAAGTATCATGAAGGAGATTCATCATTATATCCATTTGCATCTGATTGACATAAATTGATGAGGTGAATCAAACCTAAAGCTTTGTGTGTCTGCACACTTCTTGGAATTTATGTGCACTCTTCATTATGTTTGTTATGGATCGGCCAAAAGGTCAATCCCATGCTGACACGTGGATTAGACGTCCACCACACTATGGCATGACGCCTGAAGGAACACATCAATAACAGTGCATCGTATCACATTCGAGCACGCCTCCACGCAGCAATCACCATACATGTGTCCTCTAACTGCTCCCTAATAAGAAGCCGCATATCCCGGAGACGGTTATTCTCATGCACGCCTATATAAGGGTGACTTAGCTTCACCTTCAAGGTATGATTCACTTTTCTCATACTTTTTACACAATCTTTCTTAGTTCCATCCTTGACTTGAGCGTTGGAGTGCTAACGTGTGTGCAGACATCTTTCGTTCCATCGCGAAGACTCATCGCCGACGTACCGAAGCACTTTCCGTCACCGTTTCCTCTCATCCATCTTCACCACCAGATAGATCAATGTTTATTTTCATATTCTTCTTGTTTAATTTTTGCAGCAATCCTCCAATATAAGTTCTAACGATATATATGTTCGATTTATGATTTATTTGTTATTAATTTATGGCTGTAATTTTGAAGGAGATGACTCTTGCTTTTTCACGAACATATAGAGAGATAAGTAATGTATCACTATCCCTTATTATTTTATATATAGTGACATAAATATATGCGGCTATCATCTTGGATTATATGTTCATGACATTAAAATTTTATATTTGTTATTGTCATGACGGGATGGTAACATTGACTGTACATATGCTCGTGAATATAGATAATATTTTTGTATTGCAGTTGGTCCATCCCCTGAATGTGAAGCCTTTCGTGCGTTTAAAATTAGAGAAATAATTTTAGTACAATTATTTTATGATAACTACTTTTTGATAACTCTCATTTATATTTATATTATATTCTTATTCTTTCAAATGTTTGTTTAAATATCACTGCTCTTAAAATTATTAAAAGAGCATGAAGTTTATATATAAGTGCAGGGCATACAAGACTTGCAAGAACCGTATTATTGAATTCATCTATAGGTGGAAATGTTTTGGTGTAAAATCATGCAGAAAATGGGATTTCGCTGCTGTAGTGTAGCGTAGCCACAAACTTTAATTTGTTTTTTGCATTATGGATTTTATATGGAACTAATTCAAATCTGAATGTCTTAGACTTTGGTTTGATTATTAAACACTATTCTAACTTCAGATTTAGAAAAATATAATCCTACTAAACACACTTAATGCAAACTTTTTCTTTCTCCACTTAATGGTTCATCATCATCAAAATAGATTTCCACTCGATTGGCCTAGTACACAGCATTTCACCTTTTATCATCTACATTTTGATTTTCACTCAGACCAATATGTTGATTCTAAACAACTCTTACATTTTGTTTACATATTAAGACAAGTTTTTAGATTCAACCAATTTTTTTCATTGTTCACACAAACCACCATATACGTGGAAAAGGTAAATATTTAAGGATTGATTTCAATGGTTGCATTAAAATATTATAAATGAATGATGCGTAACTGATGAACCTACTTAGACATCTAAATTAGGGAAATTTCATTATGAATGCTTTATGAATCAACATATTAGTTTTGAGGGGTATAAAGAAGAGTCATTCTCACCGAAATAACCTTCTCTCAATATAAGTAAATATCAATTTTATCTCATAAACGTTTCATGCCGTTTATTATAAGTAAATTCACTTTGTTAGCATGTTGGTTTCAACAGTTAACAAGTCCTCAACCTTACTAGACCCAACAAATATGGACAAAGCTTTATTTCAAAAGTAAATATGGAACAACAAATTCAAGGTGATTGCATTATAGATCTCTCAAGTTGCTCAACCCTCTAAAATAAGCAGATTAGGAGTTACGATTTGATCCAAAAAAACATCAATCAAATTATAACCCCTGATAGATTTTGTGCGATCAGAAGTTACAATCAATAAATACGAGGAGTTTTTGAGCAATGTGATGAGCGTATAAAGCAATCACCCAAATTCAAAGGTCATATAACTTATACCATAGAAGGAAAAGGAAGAGTGGGTATCAAGTACAGGCCATTTTTTCTTTTAACATTAGCTCCAAATTGTTCACTCATGTCCAAATCCTCACCTTTCATTCCATTGGGAAGCCTCCAATCAAAGTGATACAACAATAATGCAAGTGCCAACTCAACATTTATCAAACCAAATGTTATGCCTGGACATATTCTTCTTCCATAACCAAAAGGAATGTACTCAAAATTAGTCCCTTTGTAGTCAACAGAACTACCAATGAATCCCTCTCGATAAAACCTCTCAGGTTCAGTCCAGTACTTTGGATCTCTTCCAATTGTCCATGAATTTACTATCACCTTACTTTTGGCTGATATATGATACCTTCAACCTCAGATGCTTGTCCACATTCTCTAAGAGGAGTTGGAGGGTGTAATCTTAGAGTCTCTTTCACTACTAACTTCAAATATTCGAGTTCATTTATATAGTTTTCACTAACAATTCCTGTCTTGTTGAATATTTCTCTCACTTCATATTGTGCTTTCTTCATCACTCTTGGATCCCTTATTAACTCTGCCATTGCCCAAACTATGGTAGTGGATGATGGTTCACCTCCAGCACCGATGATGTCCTGAAAAAAATATCAGGATATCAAAAAAGACTACTAAAGTCTAAAAGAGATAATTTGATGGTATCAATCACAAGGTTTTAAATTGTGGTTGCGTCGCAATCTTTGATATTGCAAAAATCAAGAATCTGAATCGTGATTATATCGTGTTTGCTAATACACCAAAAACCTTGATATGTCGCGGACTATGGAAAACATTATTTTTTTTCAAAAGGCTTATTATACTTACCAGGATTATAGCCTTGATATTGTTGTCAGTTAAGCATATATCTCTGGGTCAATATCATTACCACCTTGAAATTTTAGAAGAACATCTACCAGATCTTCTTCTACTTCACCTTGACCTTCTTTTGCTTTTGACTTAGCTTCTTTATGTTCATTGATGATGTTTTCTAATATCAGATCAATTTGTCTATACAATACCTCAATTTTAGACCTGAAACCAGAAACTAGTTGAACCCATTTAGCAGAAGGAAACAATTCTCCTATGTCAAAACCTCCTCCAACTGATTCTCCATTTGCCAACGATATACAGGCTGTTCTTGGTCTTTGCATTTGTTTCCAAATGCAGCCCTTGTAGTAATAGTAATTATTGATGTAACTACGACTCGAGTGATGTTGATGGGTGAGCCTTGTTGTGATTCAAAACTTTTGATGAGATTGGTAAACTCTTCCTCTCTTATATGCCGGAATGAACTAACATGTTTTTGCTTAAGAAGCTCGATTGTGCATATTTTTCATAGTTGCCTCCAATAATTTCCATAAGGTGAAAAAGCAATATCCGTGGATCCATATTATAGTATGTCTATTGCAACAATTTTAGGCTTAGATACAAATATGAGACCATGAGTTTTCATTATCTCCCTAGCATACTCTGGTGAGGAAACAACAATTGCAAATATCTCCCCCAGTTGTAGGTGCATAAAGGGTCCATATATTTTGGCCAAATCTCTTAATTTTTTATGTGGTGTATAGGAAACAAGATGGTGTATGTGTCCTATATTAGGTACCTTCCATGGTCCTGGAGGTAGGTTGGAGCTGAGGTTTTCTTCTTGAAATTTCTCCCTATTATACGTGCTATAAGCGTGAATATGAAAAACGAGACAAGGGCTAAGTAAAAGATTTGGGAATCCATGGCGATTAAACCGACTAGAAAGGTGTAGTATAGTGTTAACTACTAGCTTGGTATATTACGAGACTAATGATATTTGTGCAATTACTCTGTGACAACTTTTTTGTACAACATTCTCTTTCTTTGTTAGTCAAAAACAATGGGGAGAGAGAGTAAATGTATTACAATGTTCTTAATCGATAATGATAATTTTAAATAATGGTCAGCAACATAGCTGAACTCGTGGACCATGGACCATGCTCATATATTATATTTTTTGATAAATACACTCTTCTTTTACAACTCTATATTATTTACGAAAATATGATATAGGTGAGATCAATCATTGAATGAAAAAAAAAAATCTAAAAAGCGTAACTCGTGAAAAGCATGGAAGATTGGAAGCAAATAAATTAACAAGGATGGAGATTGTTTGACACCTTGGGTTGCGAGCTGTTGTGACGTAATCTTTGATATAGCGAAAACTTTGCAAACAAATACAATTGATATGCAGCAATTGCAATTTTGTAGATCACAAAAATGTTTAAAGATTGCATAGATCACAACAAATACAATTGATTTAGAGTTATTTGAATAAATTATCGCTTTAGTCTTTTACCATTTGGTGTTCATTTGGTAACAACAAAAAAAAAAAGTGTATATGCATTGGATTTATTTATTAACTAAACAGTTCTTGTAGTTTTGTTTTATTTTATGTATTTAGTCGATTAGGTCGGTCATTTGAAGGGGAATAATACTAAAGAAGTTGTGGAGTTGTTGATGCATAATCTAATGATTTCTTCACTAATCAATAAAAACTGTTTTGAACATCTGACTGAATCGACTAGTTCAACCGATTAAACTAGAAATAAGGTTTCAATGTGGTGGAGGGACGTTCATTCAGCTGAGGTAGGCTCAATCTGTGGTCTGGTCAATTGGTTTAGTAGTACTTTAGCTAAGTTGTCAATGATGCTCGCGACGAAATTGCTATAATTTGTTGTTTGATAGTCCACTTTTTGCTCAAGTTGTGGTGTTGTGCTGTGCTTTCGCTTAGTTGGGAAAACATAGTGATTTACTCTATCAGTTTTAGGCGTGCTCGTATGTTTAATGGTCTCATCGTGAGTGGCACGGTGACACATGATTGTATTTGGATAACAAACATATAATCAATTTGGTGTGATTCGTGATTGAAGGGGGCGCGTTGTGTGAGGTTTTCTACATTATCTGAGTTATGCCATTAAAGAAGAGTGCTTGTCTCGGGTATGTTTACTAGGGGTTTGGATGAGGATATTGGGGATTGGTGATGGCGAAGATAGGAGGGCAGAGTTATATTGGAAATCATTTCAAGAAATACAATCTCAACTCCAGTACTTTCCCCTAGAGCCTTGGCAGATACATATTATAGGACACTAGAGCCTTGGAAGATACATATTACAGGACACATCTTGTTACATCAAAACCACATCAAACATTTAGAGACTTGGCCAAAATATATGGATCTATACGAACCTACACCTTGAAGAGATCTTTGCAATTGTTATTTCCTCACTGGAGTATGCTAGGGAAGTAATGAAAAACTAGTATATAACATCACATCTGTACAGCAATAATAATTTTAACATCACAAAAATGTTGGTATCACTCAGCAATCATTGGGATAACATATGTATTAACACACATGTTAACATATACGGTGAAATCCAATGTCCTAATCAAGTTTGTATCCTATATGAATATGAACATAAAATGCTGCAACACAGATTATCAAGTTAATGATAACCCAAGTTTCTTCCTAACTAAAGAATGAAGAACTGCTACACCGCCATTACTTTGAGCAATTGGAGCAAAGCATAAATCGATAGAACAGACTATGTTGGCCCAAGCACCTAGAGAGCTCAAACAGGGCAATAGTTTTTGAGGCAGAAATCACAAGACAATAATAACAAAAATAGAAGTTGCTCATCTTAGTCGACCCAATATTTTTTTATACAACATTTAGCAATGGCATCCATCAAAATCTCTCTTCAAAAAGCTTCTATATACCTACACTGCTGTAAAAATGATGAAGGGTGTCATAAAAATTCACATGTGGATATGACAAGAATTGGTGTAAAAAGAAAAGGGTTCTAGCCTCACATGTTAACATTAAATGTCGAAATCATAATAATCACGACTACCAGAGTTTTAAAAGTAGTCCACATTCGCGATTTGAGCCACGACATCAAGGTTTAGGTTTTGATGTCTCAGTTTTTGCAACAATAATGCAACTGTGGCTAAGACCACAACAGCCCTGTTAGACAGGGACTCTCTGCAATAAAGAATCGCGACGCAGCCACAAATTAAAACTTCAACAAAAACTTACAATAGAAACCCCAACCTCGTTAATCTCTAAAGTTTGAATTGCAATTTCTACATCCAAAGAAACATCAGCAGCGCAACAAATCCCCTAGCACCTAGCCTACACAAGAAAAAATGCACTTAAAACTTTGACACCATACAAGGGAATATAAAAATATAGTAAGGAAAGATCACGAGCAAGAAAAAAACCAACTTTTAAAGACAGTTTTGTACATGAGAACCCTAAACTTTTTTTTTTTTTTAACATTTAAAAAACAACACAGGAAAATCACAGAAAAGAGGTAAATGTGTATGTTTCTGGCCTCTTATTCATGACGTGAAAATGGGGGAGATAAAATAAAATCTACCAGCAACCAGTTCTGGTACAATATCAAAGTTGACATCTGATTGCATATTAAAAGAGAAGCAGAAAAATCATCCATTATCACTTAGTTTCATGCAGTAGAAAATAGGGATATGTCATGTGTCAAAAAATCAATAGAGGCAACAGTTTTGCAGGAAGAGCAAACAACACAACCGACAGACATTGCCACACTCCTTAATGGCCAAAGGCTCTTAACTGCATAACTTCAAACATAGTACAATCTATAATTCAAGTCTAAAGAGGATATCCTAATTTACTGTCATACTACCTACCCAGAAACAATACAGCATTACCCCCACATCCCACCAGTAAAGCTTATCGAATTTTCCTATCAATCTAAACAAGATACCGTCTATCTTTACCTAGCTTCCCAATAACCATAACAAGGGCTGCAACTCCGCACTTCAAACTCATCAAGCAAGATGCTATTAAATGAATGCTGCCATATCACATATAAGTATTTCACTTCTTTCTGCTATCCAAACTAATAAAAACAACTCATTGAGTACCCTAAAGCTATCTTTCAGTTAGAATTCATCAAAACTACTTATAGAATCAACAAAATTGACTTCACTAACTAATCAGCCCTCACAATATCAATCCGAATATAATCCACCACACCAGAAAATAACTAATTATATCCCATTCATGGTTTGAATACACTAGAAAAGCTAGCTAACTACTAAATGTTTACGAATAAGCTATTTCTATCCATAACAAATGATAAAATAACGTCAAACTGTTTTTATAATCTATCCTAAAATGATTATGGAAATAAGCTAAAAACAACTTATGAACATATCACAAGATGTTTTCACAAACAAGTATTTGTACTAGCTAATAAGCACAAGTCATTTCAAACATACCCTGATTACCAAACAATGAACACATTAAAATAAATAGAAACATAACAAAATCCAAACGTTAATTAAGGTTCTCAACCAATATCTTAATTCATAAAACACTTCATGGATCATAAACAAACTAAGCAGTACACAAATCTTACCAATCCTGTCTCTTCTCCAATTCATCCATAAACTCCACCATCATACATTCACCCTACAGTTAAATTTCACAATACACCACGAAACAAGGTCTTAACCTGTCAAAACAGAAAATAAAAAATAACCCTGACTCTGGTGAGCTCTCAGAACCCAACTCACCTAAACTTTAATCAACCAAAAACAAAAACATCACGGCTTCTCCTCTTTTTCCCTATTCCATTGCTCAATCCTCGCTCGCCTTTCCTCGCTTCCTTCCCTTGCCTCCCTCCCATTTCTCCTCCCACCATCCCTATCCCTACTATCTCTTTTCCTCTCCCTATCCCTATCTCCATCCCTAACCCTATCCCTATCACTACTCCGTCTTCCACGCGAATCATAGTCTCTATCACGCGGTCTCTCTCGTTCTCTGCTTCTGCTTCTCCTTCTCCTCCTCGGACTATTACTCCTGCTCCGGCTCCTGCTCCGCTGCAAAGAAAACAATTTCCTCCTCAACTCCCTACCAATCTTCTTAACATGCATAAAATTACAATAACCACCACGATTACAGCTATTCTCCTCATACTGTCGACAAGTCGCCTCACGAAAATCCGTAACCGGAGAAAAATCCGCCAAAATCGGCCTCCCTTCATAAAACCTCCCTCTCAAACTCGCTAACGCAGCAGCAGCATGATCTTCCTCTTTAAAAAGCACATAAACATTACCAATCATATGATCAGCCAAATTATCACAAACATTCAACGTTTCAACGTAACCGAATTTTGAAAGCTCAGTGAAGATATCTTCGTAGAAATCTTCAAAGTGTTGTTGGATCTGACGCGGATCGATTGGTTGACCGTTTGGATCGACGCCGGGGGTGATGATGTCGGGACGTTGGTACATGTTGGAGAGGAGGAGAGTTGGGGAGATTGTGGGACGGTTGTGGAGACGAGAGCAACGGTCGCCGTGACGACACGCGCCGATCTTGAAGTAGAAAGGGCAATTTACTCTGTCTTTTTCTGTGCCGAAGATTGATGCTAAGTGTTCCGCCATTTTTGGTTTGGATCTGAGATTGAGAGTATGGAACTGCGTTATTGTTTAGCCTCTGGGATATAAACCTTCGTTTGGATTGGATGAATGTTGAATTTGGACCAAACCCCACTTATAAAAAAAATTTGTTTTTATTTTATAATTTTTTAATAACTACACAATTTATCTTTTTACTTGATGTTGTTTTTATTTTTTTTTAATTCTCTTAAAAAAACTATTTTTAATTAATATCTTAAATTCTTATGGTAGTGGTATTATTCCTATTTTATGAGAGTTAATATTTAATAATTTAATGTAGGACAATGCATTATTATATGTAGGGGTTGGGGTTCGAACCCCGGACACCCCACTTATTCAGTTTCTAAGGTGAATTCTAGTCACTAAGCTACCTGACAAAAAAATATATTTAATAATTTAAATAATAAAGTAAAAAGGATAAAATTGTAAATATATTAGTTTTAGTTTAAATAAAAGATAAAACTCGAAGTGAAAAAAATCACATCAAATCATATATCCATTTTATATATAGGTATAGATAAACATGAGATGGCATGGATCTAAATTTTTTTTTATTATCTTTTTATAATTTTTGAAAAAATATGTTTATATTTGTTAGAAATTTTGTCAATATCAAACCATTGTTTATAAAATAAATATTGTCACCAACACAAATACCAACATAAATTGGATCTGGTGAAAATAGATTACATTATCGTGACCTTAACTCAGTTAATAAAGACAATGCATAATATATGCAAGTTCCAAGGTTCAAACATCGGCCTCCACAAAAAGAAAATACATTATCTTAATATTGCAAACTAAGAGTTCAAATCTCATAGAAAAATGTATTAATATTTAGTGTCTCACACGTCGATGGAATGAATTATTCACATACAGGGTCTCAACCAATTTGTAGATGATTATCTCTTTTTTGGTAAACAAAAAGAGAACTAATACATGATAAAGCATCCGTGATAAAGACTACTCCTCAGTCCTCACACATCTGCAGAGAGAATGAACCAAAGACTCAGGAGAATGAACCCTCATCTTAGCTAACACATCTACGTTTGCATTACCTTCTCTAATTATATACTCGAGCTTGACGATCCAATCTTTGGCAAGTAATTGGTGAAACAAAAAGATTTCATTTACATACCGATGTTGGATAGAAACACCATTAAGTGAGTCTAAAAAAACAGTTAATTCTCCTATAACTGGCATCCCAACAAAGATTTAAACCATGATAGATAGCCATGATTTCTGCATAAAGGGTGATAGCGACCTCCACTGCTCCATAGAACCCCAAAAAGAAAAATTCCATCATTATCCATGAGTATATGAGCAAAACCTGCTTGATTAGTTGAGCCTAACAAGCTAGCTATTGTCAACATTCAACCAAAAACACCCCTCATGTGGACGAGTCCATGCTACCATACGGAGAATAGATGCTACAAAGGTAGGAGTGTCGTTTCTAAAAGTCGCAGAGTGTAGGAAATCTTTATCACATTACTATGAACTGATGTCTTGACGTTGTTAAAAATAAGCTCATTTCACCCACACTAGACTGTCCACATCCTGACTACCACAATAATCTCAAGCTTAAGGACCACATTCTCTGCACCAATCAAATAAATCAACTCTCGTACCTTGGGGAATGGCGCTCGCTAATCAGAGTTTTTTTCCTGACAACCACCGATCTGACACAAAAATAGACAATGCTCTATGGACTCTAGGAAAGACTCGCATCTCAGACGGATAGAGGAATTGCAGTCCCCTCTATGAAGGAACACATCTTTTGTTGAGATTGATCCATGAAGAAATTGCCCAACTAAGGATTGAATGCTAGCAGAAACAAGAATTTTCCAAACCCACCGGGAATTTCTATGGTGATTCATGGGGAGAGTCCTTGGTAGAGTAGATGCCTGAAATAGAATTTTTCCATGTTCCCAAATCTGGAATGCACCCAGACTATAGAATCATGGTGTACAACAAACTTGAATTCCATACCCCATTGAACCATATGTCCTTAATTTTTAAAGCATTATTCTGAACAACAAAAGGAACCATAGTGCAAGGCTTCTCTTTAAAGACCCAAGGGTCAAACCAAAAATCAGTTACCATAACTGATCTTGAAAATAAAACCATCTTGCAATTTTTGTAACGCTTTTGATATAGATTTCCAAATGATCGATTCTCCAGTTACGAACACATTGAACATAGTCTTCTGTTCACATATCTTTCTTCAAACATTTTCACCCACAATTTGTTAGGCAAATGCAACATTTTGAAGTCTTGCAACACACACCGTTAAAACCACCAAATCTTTGATGTTAAGTAAATTTATAACACCCAACTAAGTGCATCCCTTTGTCAGCGGCACCTTTCCAAATGAACCTCCTAATAGTTTTATCTAAACCATCACACACACTTTAAGGAAGAGAAGAGTACTAATATTTTTCATAAAACTATGAAACAAATTTCCAATTAAAAAGAATTGCATTCATAAAGAAAAAAACTGAACAAACTATTATTGTACATTCTCAGTACAAATTTTTCAAGATTTATCCATACAAGTACAAACTGATTTTTTTTTGGTGGTGGCCGGGGTTTGAACCCCGGACCTTGCATATATTATGCATTGTCCATACCAATTGAGCTAAGCTCACGAGGACAAGTACGAACTGATTATCGGTACAACATAAATTTTCATCAAATCAAACAAACCAAAATTCCAATACAAGCAAAAGACACATGTGTGGTCAAGCTTTCTAGGGAAAAGCTGTCCCACAAATTGTTACATGAAATGATAGCATGTTGCTGCAAAGGGCAATGACCTTTCAGAAGTTTGAATTATCTGGGGAGGCTGCTATGCGGGAAGTTGCGTAATGGATCCTTCCTTAGTAACTCGGTTTCTCTGCAGAAAACAATAAATACAAATAAATAGTTAAAATGATGTATATGTATTAGGTTGCAGATTTCTGTCTGATATCAGAGAGGGAAATTGTCAGGTGATTAGAGATTACCTTTTCAAGTCCTTTTCGTCGTCTTGCCTAGTCTTCAAATTTGAGGACTTACCCTCTGCTTTCGGATTTAATGAACTGTAAAACACAATGTAATAGGTTCACCAATATAATTCGGAAAAAAACCAACACACAAACTGCAGTGTACAATGCCTTATTACTTATAAGTATTGTTTTCAAATAAAAATGGCGGTTAAGTTTTTCTAAATAAAAATGGTAAAGCTTTCCAAAGAAGGATCAGATTGATGTGAAAAAGTCTCGGGATATTTTAAATCCATTTTTAAGGTGTTACACCAAACTAAGTGCTTGTTTGTTTTAAAGTTTAATATTAGTCAAATGACGTTCAACCCAACTCTACAAATTAGAGCTTAGGGAACGTTGGGACGCGAGAAATAGTGCACCATCGCTTAACCAAACAGGCTATAAAAGTGAAAGAGAAAAACAGACTAGGTGCATAGTGCCATGGAGGTTGCAATTTAGGACATTTTTCCTTGTAAAGTGATTCAACTTACCCTTGACATTCTTCATCAACAAACACCGGGATGCAGGCACTTGCACCAACCACTGTAGCCCTAGTTCCAGGTCGCTGTGGGACCTAAAAGCATTAAGAAACTTGGACATTAAGCGATGCAGAACACAAAAAGCATGCAAATAAGTAAAGTGTTGTACGATAAATTATCATCAATCAATTTTGAAAAGGCAGGAAAAAGAAAGAGAACTAGGCGAAAATCAGCACCTTAAAGGATTTCCATTTTGCAGGAATTGCATTGTTTTCCTTATTTCTTTCGGCACGACCACCAAGTTTGAGCCAAGAGTGTGACGGGTCTGGCTGAGGTGGACAGGTCTCACCGTTGGCATTTGAATCTTTATAAATGGAAAGTGGAGCTGCTCGAGTCCTACAAGATTTAATAATGAAAATATCAATAAAAACCGAGAAACCTAGAGATACATTGCATGAGATTGGAATTTGACAATTCCAAGGTCATTTTATATATGTTCCTAGAAACTCATTATTCATATATTTCTCTACAAGACTATGTGCATAGTGTGTGCAAGTGATTTGAAAAATGAAGTATATATGGAAATAAGGATCCAAAAAACAAGAGGAAGAAATAAGGCAATTCCAACCAAATAAATCCAAAGCTACAATACTGTTAGGATTGTTACCTATCATTCTTAACAGAAAGGTTACTGTTCAATGGGGCCAAGGGCTTAGAAGAACGATTACTGCTCAAAGGAGCCAAGGGCGCACCTACAACACAGAAAAAATGTGCAGAATTTAAAATATTGAGGCAAAAAGTAATGTGGAAAGAATTGAAAAGGGCGGGACTAACCATTATCTCCCTTTGCAAGAAGAGTTCCAAAGCTACGCGCAGGTGCCTCTTTTTCCACTGGGTCCTAGTTACCAGAAGATATGAGGGTCAGACAACAAATGTAGATAGCTCATAGTCATAGCTAATCATATTATAAAATTTTGGAAGAGGTGCTAATTAGAAGACCACATACATCTATAGGTTTTGTCCTCGACATTGAGTGAACAAGAAATTTTCTATAAGCAGCTTTCAGTTTTTCAATGGGTTGAGCATTCCTGCAAAATTGGTAGTCATAACAAAACAGAATATTTAGATCTTCTATAAAGTTATATGACTCATCAACTAAGGCATCTCGTGGTACTTAGGCTTAGTATTTTGGCCATAACAAATGCACACACGTATTTTCCTTTCCAAATTTGTATAAATTGAAACCACATGGACATAAACCTTGAACAATTATATCCTTTTGCCTCCATAATTAATGCAAAAATGAAAAACATTTAACACTTTCGCTGGAGTTATTCAACTGGTATACAATACAATATATAACAAATTAACACATGAAACAAGAAAGATAAGAATTGCATTACAAGGTCCAAGAGATAAGATAAGAAACCACAGTACCTAGCTATGCCAAGTTCAAATGTCTGGTTAGCAGCTTTAAACTTGTTCTTGGATTCCAAGTGCAAAGCATATGAAATGTAGAAATCGGAATGAGTTTTTCCAATTTCATTTGCATCCAAAAAAGAATATATAACTTCCTTATCAAAGCAATTTTCTGCCTGCAAATAACAACAACATCTCTTCTTATCAAACCACCACTCAAAATCAAAGCAACCAACTAAATAAACAATTAAGTAACAACTAAAAAAACAAAAGATTTAAGAACCCTACATATTCGAGCCACACTTTGAGATAACGCAAATCTTCCTTATACCGTTCCGAGTGCCAAAAAGCACGGACACATTGCTCATAAATCACCACCAGCCCTGAGCTATCTCCACCTGGAGGAAACGCTTCTTGAACCCATTTCATACACCTTCACCATCAATAACAAAATAGAAAATAAATTCACAATTTATTTTTATTATTTTATTATAAACCTATGTTTTGTTCCAGTATTGAAGCAAGCAAAATTGATTCTAAGGGTTTAGAATTGATTTTGTCGTGTTTGTTTGTTATTGAATATAATTCATTTTACCTTTAGAGAATTGATTCAGACTTAAAGCTAATATTTGTAGTTTTTGCCTCTAGAATTGATTTTTAGGCTTGGTTAAATCATTCAGCTCACTTTCACACAAATATAACCAAACATAAGTCATTTTATTTTAGCCAAAATCAATTATACAAAATCATTGCATTCAAAATCATTATTTGTCAACATAGACCCTAAGCCAAAGCCTATGTTTGGTTCCACATTTGAAGCAGCCATTGCATTCAAAATCATTATTTGTCAACATAGACCCAGCCAAAATGACTTTTAGCCAAAATAAATTCATTCAAAATCACTTTATATGAGTTTATACTTGACACAAATTGAGAAACTAAGCCTATGTCTGCTTCCACATTTGGAGTACCCAGAATTGATTGTGGAAGTGTAAAAATGATTTTGACATTTTTGGTAGCTCTCTAGTAGATTTTATTTTGCCTATTCTAACTTCTTTTTTTGAGGGAATTTTGCCTATTCTAACTTGAAGCTAGAACTTGTAGTGTTTGAAGCAAAATCACCTTTAAGTAAATCAATTTACATAATTTACTTTTACATGAACTTATCCAAACATAAACCATTTTACATTCAACTCACTTTTAAGTAAAATCAATTTCACGTAATCAATTCATTCAAAATCTATTTTTGTCACCGCAGAATCAAACTTACACTAAATATCCAATTAGGTCCTAAAATTTCAAAATCATGTCAATCCAATCTCCTAAATCAACAATATCCTAAAATAAACCCTAAAATTAAAAAGCTATAACAACATTAAATTAGTAACGATGCGATACAATTAGTAACAATAGTGAATGAACACTCACTCTAACCAAGGGAGAAGAGGATCTTCGCCTTTGTAATCATCAATCGCTTCAATAAGTTTTCTGTTTCACCAAAATCTCATCAATTAAAATGAAATCAAACAAAGTGAACGAAGGAAATCTAGAAATCGTTATAATTAAAGAAGAACCTTCGTTGTTGAATAAGAGATTTCTTGAGGTAATTATCGGTGTGACACTTGAGAGCATGGTTGAGAATGTTAACGTTACGGCCTCGTTTCAATGGTCTCACGTTTTCTTTGAACGTTTCCCACTCGGTTCCGGTTTCTCTCTTTGATGCTAGAAACTCTGTCTCTGGATCTATCTTCTGCGTTTCAATCTCCGCCATTGTTGTTGTTGCTGAAGCTGCTTCTTCTTCTTCTTCTACTTGAGAGCGTTGAATTTGTGATTTGAATTTTGAAAGTGTTTTTATATACGCTAATACTAGCCGTTACTACTTTATTGGAAAATGAGTAATATTATTAATTAATTTACTTTCCTATTGTTTTTTTGGAGAGTCAACAATGTTGAAAATAAATAGGAATATTTTTTTGGGGAGAATAAATTGAATTATTTTAGGGGAAATTGAATATTAAAAACACCAAAAAATTAGAAATGAAAAAAATGGTAAAATAATCCATAAAAAAATATAAAAGGTAAAATATAAAATATTTATAAGATTTTCAATAATGATTAAATAAATAAGGGTTAAAATCTGTTTATGTCAAAGTTAATATTATGAGCCCGTTTGTTATAGTTTTTTAAGAAAAAAAATCACTTTTTTTGAATAAATAATCACTTTCAAGAATTTTGCATCCGTTTGTTGCAGATTTTTACAATAATCAGAATCTAAAAAAATATCTAAAAACAGCTTCAAATGAGAAGCTGTTAAGAGCAGCTTCTCAGAAAAAATAGATTTTTTTAGAGGAGAGAGAAAATATAATTTAAAAGATTAAACTAATTTTGTAACAAAAAATCGCTTTTATATAGCTGTATCCAAACAAACTAAATTATTTTTTAAAAAAGGTGATTTTTATTACGGTAAACAAACGCAAAATAGATTCTATCTCTAAATTATTTTATGTCAAAATCACTTTTATTTTAATCTGTAACAAACGAGTCCATAGTCTATGTAAACTTGTCAAAAAAAATATAGTCTATGTAATATTGTGTAATATGTATTTTTGTTTTCATAAAGACTCCTCTTTTAGCAAATCCTAGTTTGTCTCACTTTCACCTCTTGTTAGAGCTTAAAATGAACATCTTGTATATATAGGATTTTTTTTTTTGACCTATATTGAAAGGAAAAAAAATCCATTTTGCCTTACTTGAAAAAATTGCTAATCTATAACCACCCCCCCCCCCCCCCCCCCATCCCATGGTAGGGTGTCTCGTAACCCTGTGTTGCAGGGTGCTCTGACCTTCTTTTTATTTTTTACCACAACGCAAGACTGACTTGCGGGGTACTCCCTCCCTTTTTTTATTATGTTTTCTGACCCATGTGGGGCCTCGTAAGACACACTTGCGGGGTACCCCTGTTTGTTTGTTTTTTATTTCAATATTTGTCAAATTAAAATTAAATAATAATTCTTGTTTGTTTTGGGTTGTTCGACACCTTGATTTAGGAGCATTTTTTTGCGGATTTCTACATATCGGTTGAGGTGTCACTAGACGGTGAGCTCTTCGACGAGTCAAAAAAGTTGTTGAATAATTCTTTTAACTCTGATAAAGTATTCATTAGATGTAAAAACATTTTAAATGGTTGTGTTATATGATCAAATTTAACGGTGGTACGTACACCAATATGCATGGTAAAAATGAAAAACAAAGAGGTAAGAGAAAATGTAAGAAGAATAGATGAAAAAGTGTGAGTGAATAAAAAATCAAGTAGAACTATTTATAATTGATCAAATAACATTATTTTAATTCATTTTTCCAACAAAAATTTAAAACTAAATAAAAAACGGGGTACCCCATAGTTGTATCATGCGAGACCCCACATGGACAATAAAACATAAATAAACAAGGGAGTACTTCGCAAGTCAGTTTTGTGATGGGGCCAGAAAACAAACAAAATAACATGTCAAAGCACCCTGCAACAAAGGTTTGCGAGCACCCTACCCTGCAAGTGAGGGTTGCAGGATGCATAAGGGGTGTGAAAAAGTACGGTAGATTGTCAATTTTTTTCAAGTTCGTCAGAATGGAATTTTTTTCAATATAGGTCAGAAAAAAATTGTTATATAGGCATAACTCTGCTTGTGTTAAACTACAAGCAACAACCTTGTGAACAAAAAGACTTGTCAAGCAAATAGGCAAACAAGTGATGCAACCACTTTGCTTGTCTTGCACTTCAAGAAAGAACCTTGCAGCCCATATACCTTGCCAAACAAGAAAACTACCTAATATTTATGTTTTCTTGAGAAACAAGCAGCGTCTTCAACTTTCATGAGAAACAAGAAAAAAAATTCAACAAGATTTTGAGTCACACAGAACAGTGATGGATATAAGATAAAATGCTACTTAAATATGATATACATTTTTAAAAGCAGGTAGGTAAACAAATGAAGCCACCACTTTCTTTGTCTTGCACTTCCAGAAATAACCTTGCAGCTCATATGCCTTGTCAAGCAAGAAAACCACCTTACATTATATTTTCTTGAGAAACAAGAAAAAATCCCAACAAGATTTTGAGTCAGACACAACACTGATAAATATAAGATGAAATGCTACTTAAATATCATATACATTTTAAAAAATAATGAAAACAATTTTTTGACATTTTTATCGTACCTGATCAGAACGATGACGTCCAGTGCAAGTGGTTATGGGTGTTTGTAAGCTTGGAACGGTAAGAGGGTGTACCTGAAGACACTCTGATGCTCAAGTCAATTAAGAGAGCAAGAGTGAGGGTTTAGGTTAGAAAGAATATTGTACCTTTGAGGAATGTGCAAAGTCCTTTTATATAGAGGTGATGTGTAGGAGCCGTTGTACGACACACTAAGACGTCTGGCTGTTGCAGATTCGTAGGAATCGTAACTGTCAGGCGAGAGTCGTGGGCATGTTCCACCTATATACGACGTGTATTTTGATGGGTGTTGTCCTCAGGGGTGTTTATTTTCGGGTGTTCCACCTATATACGACGCCTCTTGTTTGTAGTCCCAATTTCACCGATCTCTGTTTGTCTTGACCAGGGATTTGGTTGTTTAATAAAATTTGTTGTTTCAAAAAAAAATTTTTAACCCAAACGCAAGATTGGGCTATTTTTGGTTTGAGCCTACATAAATGGGCCTTAATCAACTGCTTAGTCCAGAACAATTTTCGTTATATTAAAAAATATATATATAATCATTTACATCAAAAGTTTCTGACCTCTACTTCTACTTCTTTACAAACAAAACTAACACATTTTTTTTAGAAAACAAAATCAGAAAATATTTTTATATAGTAATTAGCGTTAAAATATTTTTTTAAAAAAATAATCATTCACATCAAAAGCTTCTGACTTCTACTTCTTGTTTACAAACAAAACTAACACACTTTTTTAGAAAATAAAAATCAGAAAACATTTTTATATAGTAATTAGCCTTAAAGTTTTGGAAGGATTTAGAATTTTGCTCCAAGGAATAACCTTTTAGTTATGTTTTTCTAGGATATATTTACATGGATGAGGCATATAGTGTATAAGATGGAGAATGTGGTATAAGAGATGCTAACATAGAAGGTAAATTTATATTTTACCATAGTTTTTGTTGATAAAATTAATTTTATCATAGTTGTGTTTGGATTAAACTATGACATACTTCCTCCCTTCCAAAATAATTATCATCCTAATTTTTTTTAGGGGACCATGATACATTCTTTTCGCACATATTATGAAAACCATTAAATAAATTGAAAAAAATTTAATCAATTGATTTTCATAATCAATCAATTATTTGAATATTTCACTATTTTTAGTCTTAACTTGTGCTTTACACCAGTGTTTTAAAACCCAGATGGACATGGCCGGTTGGACCGATCGGCCCGTAAACTGGAGGGTGCAACGGTTTAGGCAGACTACAGGACCTGATATGCAATTAATCCGTTGAAACTCGGTGTGACCCGGTTGGTTCAGTTGACGGACCGCTGAACCAGTTTAGCCCACCCGACCGCTGAACCACTTCTATGGTACCTAAAATATTAGTGCAAGGGTCAATTTCCTTATCCAAATTGGTTCATACTCAAAGCACCATAAACAATGTCAATAAATAGATACTATCAAAACTTATCAATCAAAAAGAAATAAAAAAAATGCGTTCAAGTCATATGTTTTAAGCAATGTTTGCACACATTTCCTTTGTATTATAATAGTTTAATCACTTATCAACACACAAATGCATAACCGACTCAATGCAATGCGATTATGTGTAAAATGCATGCTTTTAAATACTACATGATCCGGATATAACACGCCACTAAGGAATCCACACAGAATATAATTATAACCCGCCACACAGGACCACACAGATGCATATGCCATGCATGATAATGATAATGAAAACTAAATCCCGCTACTTAGGCACCACTAAGAAATATGATATTAACCCGTCACTAGGGTAATTACAGTCAAATATTAATGCATCATCAAGTATACAAACCAAAAGTCAATCATTTCACAAACTCACATTTTCATCTTTCTCTTCTTTAATTCATCAAAAAAAAATGTAACATTTCTTTTCCAAACATCACAAAAACATATAAAGCATAATAATATAAAATATATCAATTCACACCACATTATCATACACAACTTTCATATAAAACATAATTAAGAATAATCACTCATAATTAATAATAATCACTTTTAGAAAGGATTAATTTTACCATGAAAATACGTTTGAATTATTTTTCTTTTTAAAAGACAAGAATTGCTACCTCTACTTAATAACACAGTCTAGCACTTAGTATGGACTTATGGGGAAAAAGCCCTTGCCTTGGACTACTTCCCTTCCTAAGCCACAACTCTATACCTCAAGTTTGCAGCTACGGTGCAAGTACCATTCCTCACACTCCAGTAATTATTTTGAAGATTGAACCATAGAAACCAAAAAATAGCGTGGTACAGACATGATGAGTTTTTAGAAAAAGATTGTTAGATGCATACTTGTGAGAGACTTAACAAATCTTTTGGATGGACCAAGTGGTGGAGGCATATGAATCTAAATGGTATAAACAATGTGTAAACTCAATGAAAGAGGCGTGAGTTTCCTGATATGGGAGTGAGGCTATATACTTCTTATTGGCAATAGGATAATAAACAAGAACATTGCTCCTAAATAATTTAGAACCAATTCATGGTAATGGATGAGATTTGAGGCAAATGAAAAGAGGTACCACATACCTCCCTTTCAACTAAGAGGGGAGTTAGGTTAAGAGGGAAATGATTAAACCAATAATTGTATAATAGGAGAATGAACGTAGTCAAGAAATCAACTGTTATATGGAACGGTCTATTGGACAGGGAATAGAGGAATATGCTTGTTTTTTCTTCAGCTACAAATAAAATCAGTAGCTTTATAGAGCTTATTATTCCACTAAACCAACCCCACTAATAGAACGTGGCTGCAGAGAAGAAACTAATTCCTAAATAGTGGGAGTTACTAACTAATAGATAGGAACAATTAATCCTACTAAATATGAGAGTTAAACAAAACGTGGCAGAATTTATTTGTTTTTCTGTGCAAATGGACTGGATAGATACTTTAGAGTTGTTATTACTTCTCTCAAGTAAAGTTACTAAAGCCAAGTAATTAGGAGATGAATTGAAAACATGTTTAACTGGGCAATTAGACAAAGAAATAGTGAGATATAACCAAATCAAATTAGAAAACCGATTAATAAAATAATTAATAGATCAGCAAATAATTAAATATAAAATAGACTCATCAATAAAAAATAACACATCAAAATAAATAATAAATATTGGGAACAGTTATAATTATTTTATCATTCGTCACACCAAACTGATTAATTAAATAGAGAAAATCAGGAAAATCATAAAAATGACATTTAGGAAATATTGGGGTGTTTTATCAAAATTTTATGCAGCATAAAACAATTATAATTAGCTTAATGTATGATCTAATTTGAATTTGGATTGGAATTAGCTTGAATTGTGTTGCAGTTAAGAAATTAACTTGCAAACTTGCAACTGTGAATATAATTTTTTTTAATGTATGAACTTTAAATAGACAAAAAAATGACAGGATTTTTTTTTTATCAAAATTTCATTCATTTTTTTTTGAACAAGCCAAAATCAAAATTTTATTCATAATCTAATTTTTGGTTATAAATATTTTTATATAGACCGGGTCAATAGTCATGCGGTCCGACCAGTGACCTACTGGTTCGACCAGTGACCCCATATCGATCGTCGGTCCGGGTTTTAAAACATTGCTTTACACTTATCTTAATCGGTATTTTCGTACGTCAGTTTAATTACATACAAAAGTTTTCAAAAACTTGTTTGTGCTTTGTAAAATCAGAGAGTATCTATTCACACGCCCTTTCTAGACACGGTCAATATCTTCCAACCACCTCAAAAGATAAAGTATGGCGAAACCTGATTCGAAAGTAGTTGTTGATTTACATAAACGCTGGAGAGTTCCCGTGGAATACCGAATCACCCTCTTGTTTTTTTGGGTAACAAGTGGCTTCTCTGCCCGCATCAACCTATAGTTAGAATAATTCATGAGTGAGAGTAGTTGTTGATTAGGATGCATATTTTTTCATGCATTATGATTGTGTTTGTTTTTTGTGATCATGTGTTTGCTAAATGATCGTAGTATCTATGCAGATATCATTATATATTTAGGCATGTTGTTGTTGGAGTGGGTCATAGGCCTATTCTTAGTAGGAAAAGGCTAATGAATGTCCTAAGATACACTTTAAGGAATTTAGATAATAAATTTTTATGAAAACTTATGTATTTAATATATCAGAAATTGGCGTCTCCAACTTTGAGTTGTTTCTGTTTTTCAATATACGCGCATGTGGGAAATGCTACAATACACTCACAACCTTCTATGAAGGTGTATTCTAGAAATTAACATCTTTTTATTTTGGACCAAGAAACTTATAATTTTCTTTATAAAAGATATTAAATTAGTATGTTTAATTATAATTTACAAATTTATGTTTTTCTTAATCCTGAAATTTGTTTCTCGTGTGATGCAAGTCTGCATCTAATTTATGCGGGTACCAAAGAAAATCAAATTTATATTTGCCCTCTTTGCATTTTTTGATGCAAAAATTAGAGTGCAAAAGTATCACATGAAAACTTTGACAATCAGCTATGTTAGCAATAGCACCCCAAAACTACCGATTATCATTTGCTAACAACTCTAAAAATTTATATTAAAATGAAAGAAATTGATAAAACAAACACTTGAGGGGCTAGACCAAAACCAAAATAACAATCAATAGCTTATACATCAACTTCCTCGTTGAAAAAAAAGTGCAGTGCAAAGCATCAAAGTCAACAAGTATCATTATCAGCAAAATCTAAACCCTTGAAGATCATATTCCTAGCAAGTACATAAATGATAGATACTAGAAGGGATGGTATTCCACCATTACAACTCATCAATCTGAAAACCAAGAGTTGCAGTCCCATAAGAACAATGATTACCTACACAAAAAAATTGAGTAATCATAAAAGGCAATCTTGTTGGAAATCAATTGTGAGTGATTATGTCTCACATAGACTATAAATGGAGAAACCGTTGAATATATAAGAGAGGAGACGCATAAACTCATTGCCTTAAGATTTTGGGTAAGAGTGTGGTGTCTCTCTCTTAGCGGCTCATGGATGTTTAACCCATTCTCGCTCCCCAGACTCCCCAACAAACTGGTATCAGAGCCCGGCTCGCTGGGAGAGTGGGAGAGAGCTGGATCCAATGAACCTGTTGTTTTTGTTACTCATTTCTCTACGTTGGGTACTTAGAGTTTGAAGAACTTTTGCTTAATGATTTGCAACCCTTTTTTTTTTTGGT
>Ga0228710_1000401_pt1 | contig 52729 bp, 32 predicted proteins | sample MedpolnodulmetaG_FD_177995 | JGI IMG/M metagenome (GOLD analysis project Ga0228710, IMG submission 177995) | Root nodule microbial communities from Medicago polymorpha collected in Santa Monica, California, United States - pink nodules | ecosystem: Host-associated > Plants > Roots > Nodule... | reverse complement strand
ATATATATATATATATATATATAGCAAGTCAACTTATCAGAAGAATCACTTCACTAGTTTATATATTTAATTCACTTTCTAAAGAACTTCTGTTCTATCGTGTAAGAACAAGTTGTGGAGTTGAACTGTTAATTGCCTTACACAAAGTACAATATGGATAACTTACATACAATTTCTAACCAGCTTGTTGCAACTCATCAATTATCCTCAGAAATATGTAAAAGGATTACAAAAACATTAACTAAACAGGAAGTAACTTTCATTCATCAATTGGGACTTTTCAATTAGTAAAAGGCCATAACAGCAAACATACTTAATGTCCTATGGCCAGAATCATGGACACACAACAGGAACTCATTTTCTGCATCACCGGTGAAAGAATTGCTCCATTATTCACTCACACTTTCATCGAAATGCTCAATACAGTGAACTGAATTCCAATAATGTGGTTTGCACGGTGATCTTCCGGTTCCATGAGTTCTGATCAGGTCTCTTTTTTAGTTTTGTTAAGTATAACAACTTCATTAACAGAGCTTTATAAATCTGAAACGCCAAAATGAGGTGAACTCATTCTTTCAGGTATGCAGGTATTGTATTTTATAAAATCTTGTTCCAGAGTGCTCAAATATGGGTAAAAGTATTGTTAGTTGTTCTACAGAGAATTACATTGAATTTCTGATCAGTACCTAGTCTTTTCCCTCTCATTAGTATATCATTTTGTTTTTATCTTGTGGCATAGAACAAGTTTACAAAATAAATTCAGCTGAAGAATTCCTCGGTGAATCAAACTTGTTAAACAACCCATCTCTGATAACGCACATGGGAAAGGTCATATGGTCTGTGATCACTATCTTTTTTGTGGTTGACTTAAGATCCTGCTCCTGAATGAACTAAAGATTTTGAAAGAGATACATAACCAGACATGTTGTTCCATCTTTTCGAATTCTAACTTCCTTTTGACATTTCTCTCTCTTCCAGCTTTTGTCTTTTGAATTTCAGCGAAGTGTTTCAACTTTCATGTGCTTCCATAACTGCCCCAATGTTGACTGAATAACCTCCAGATGCAAATGCGAATGCGAATGCGAATGCAAGTAATAACCAGCCACAAACTCTCTAAATCTGCCATCAACTTCAATAACACTCCAAGCAACCTCTTTATTTGATCCTCTTTTCTTCATCATTTCTTTAACATCCTCCACATCTGCCCACCGCCGTTCTGTGGCGTACAGATTTCTCAACATCACATAGTCTCCAGCGCCTTCCTTCTCCATTTTCACTGCCATTTTTAGAATTCTTTCAGCCCTTGAAACATCTTCGAAGTAACAACAAGCAAACAGAAACGAAGTCAGTATTATCTCATTAGGATCATAAGGCATGGCCTGAATCAAATTTTCAGCCTCATCCAAGCATCCAGCTCTTCCTAAAAGATCAATCATACAACCATAATGCTCAATCTGAGGCACAATTCCAAATCTCTCCATTGCTTCGAAGCACCTTCTTCCTTCCTCTACCAAACCACAATGATTGCAAGCAGATAACACGCTAGTCATAGTTATCTGATTCGGTTCAAATCCTTCCCTTAACATCACCGCAAACATCTCCAACGCTTCCTTTGCACATCCATTGACTCCATAACCGTTTATCAAAGCATTCCATGAACCTGTATCTTTTTCCATCATCTCCTCAAAAACCAATTTCGCTTTTCCAATTTCCCCACATTTTGCATACATATCAACCAAAGCATTACAAACATGAACAGAGCCATCAAGCTGGTTCCTTTGTACAAACCCATGAATCCAACCACCCAAATCCAAAGCACTTAAATCAGCAACGGCAGGAAGAACACTCACAACAGTTACTTCATTCATTTCCACATCCACATTCCCCCTCATTTCACAAAACAACTTCAATGCATCATGTGACCGTCCATTCTGACAATACCCCCTAATCATCGCATTCCAACTAAGCACATTTTTCTCCGGCATACAATCAAACAAAAACCTAGCCTCATCAACATCGCCATCCTCACAATAACCATGAACCATACTAGTCCAAGAAATAACATTCTTATCCCTCATTTTATCGAACAAATCCCTCGCTAAATCCATACGCCCCATCTTCACAAACCCATCAATCATCACATTAAAAGCCGCAACATCTCTATCAACCATACCATCAAAAAGCTTCCTCGCCTCCACCATATCCCTGCACCTCACATACCCAACAATAACCGCAGTCCACGAAACCAAACTCCTGACAGACATTTCATCAAACACATTCCTAGCATAACCCACATCACCAAATTTGACATACATATCAACCAAACTGGTCCCTACATACAAATCAAAACAAAACCCGTTTTTCAAAACAGCACCATGAATCTGAAAACCTTCTCTTTTAGCATCAGAAACAGCACAACCCTTTAAAATCAAAGTAAATGTATAAGAGCTAGGTCTAAAAAACATGTCTTTACAAAACTCGTTGTAGAGAGTGAAACCTTGATTGAATTGACGAAGTGAGAAATGGGCATTGATGATAGTGTTGCAGAGAAACTCATCGCGTTTGTGGGGTGGCGATTGGTTGAAGAAACGACGAGCGTGTTGAACAATGGAAACAGCGTGGTTTTTGCGAGGAGAGGAAAGAGCGAGAGAAGTGGAAGAAGAGATGAATTTGGTGAGAAGGTGAAGATTGTCATGAAGAGAGTTACGGAGAATGAAAGCGTGGATTTCAAGTAATGTTTTAAAAGTTTTGGTTTTTGATGATTGAAGTACGTTGAAGCATTTTCTTTCTGTATTGCTCCATAGTTGATTCATCATTGGATCATTTCTTTGCTCGAGCATTTGAATGACAAGCAGTATACATGGGAATAATTGCTCTTCTCCCATCAAGATTTGCACATCCCAGGACAAAACGTCTAAAATACCCCGACGTGACTTAAATCGCGCAGTCTTTAAACACAACGTGACTTAATTCAACTCACGTTGATTCTGTGTTCACAACCAAAACAATTGTTTTGACATTTTTACCTAGTTTCAATCATTCATCCATACTTCCATACCTATTCATTCGTTTCCATTCATGTTTTCATCATTCATTCAATACATACATACATTCATTCATTCAAAATTTAAATACACAAAATAAATCAAAAATTAACCAAAATATCATAAAATAACACAAACACGCATATAAACATATTACATCTATATCCGCCAAAGTGTCATAAAAACATCTAAATATATACAAATGTAAGGAAAACACACAAAAAAACCTAAACCGCCTGTGACGATGATCCCTCCGCATCATCAACCCTACCAAACCTCGTGCCCCCACCTCTCTATCGACCAGCTTGAGGAGGGCGTTGTGCCTCCTTTTCTCTCTGTGCACTACATGGAGCGGACTCCCTCCCTCCTCTAACTCTGTCAGGCCTCTAAGACATATCTGCACAACATTTCAAAAGGCAAAAAATCAATGATTTTTTCATATGGACATTGTGTCATTTCTGGCTATTCAACAACAACAGTTAAATTTCAGAAATGTTAGTTCAATCCGTAAACTACCACATTACAGTCAAACATACTGTATTCAACATTAGCAAACCAATTTCTAACTAATTTCATCGTTAATAAACCAAAAAACAAATAGATTTCCCTTGAGACATTTTATCAAACACCTAGAGTTCAACACGATTTCTAACAATTCCTAAACTCTAACTTGCCACATTTTCAATCAAACCTACTCTAATCAACTTCTAAACAACAATTTATAACTTAATTCATCAAAAAGACTAACATGCAAATCAAATTTATAAAAACCTAAAATTGAAAATTTCTCCAAAAATACCAAAACTTAAACCAAAAAAGGGCAATGCAAATACTTATACTTGATTTTGTGGGAGAAATTGAGTTTGAATGGCGCAAGAATGAGCAAAATCGCACTTGAAGGTGGAAAAACCGCACTTTGGGAGGGTTGGAAAGTGAATGGTTATGTTTCTGACTTGCTGTGTTATAACAGCACGCAGCGTGACTTAAGTCATGCAGGTTTATAACCTGCGTGAGTTAGCGTGACTTAAGTCATGCTGGGGTACTTTCGTCAATTCAGTTGGGAGTATGTGTTTTTTGCTGTGAGAAGAGCAACTTTCATACATGGGAGTAGAAAGTGTGGTCAAATAAATTCTATCCGGTTAACCAGCCATTTTAGATCGGTTGGGCGTAAGTTTTGGAAAATTGCTCTTCTCCCATTGAATTTTACTCATTCCCATGTGTTCTGAATATAATATACTCAACGTGACTTAAGTCATGTTCGGTAATACCAGCGTGAGTTAAGTCACACATGTTATACCTCAACGTAACTTAAGTCAGGTAGGTTACAAATTAACAAGAAAACGTTATTTTGATTTTATTTTTTTTTGTTACATAAACGTTATTTTGATATAAGCTTGTTTTGTTGATATTTTTTTTTAATGTGTCTTGGTTAGGCTGAACCTATCATGTCTAGTTTTTCATCAGATAATAAATATTTGGTTTTGACCTACCTACCACATAAAAAAAATTACGCTACACTCTAATAATTATACTTCTATCTCTGTAAATATTTGAGACCCCCCAATTCCATAGCATGAGAATGATGTATTGAGAGGTTGAAACGTGATGATAAGTGCCAAATATACTTGTTTTCACTTGTATAGTGGACTATATGTGAAGGTATAGTTAAAACATTATAAGTATGTAATCGATCAAGAAAAGACAATAAAAGATTAACGGATGAAACTTAATGCTTGACACAATTTTTTATTTGATATTTTCAATCACCACTTCCTCCACTCACATTTATAAGCAAAACACTATTTTTTATATTCTTTGAATACCAAATGAATTTGCTATATATTATAGACTAAATACATTAGATATTTAATGAACAAAAAACGTAATATTTTGTTTATAAATGTGACCGGAGTGGATGTTTTTCTGCATTTGTAACTTAAACCAACAACTTTTGAAAACCCTACTTGAAAAAATTTAAATTTGTTAAACGGTACAAGCAAACATTTGAGGACACAATAATACAAATATTTTTATTATCACTATATCTATAAGTGATGAGTGAGAATGGATAAATTGTAACGTGTGAAGTGAAGGTCTGATGGAGTAAAATTGCGCTCAGGTCATGTCATTATCAGAATGAGCAGAAAATGTGCATAGAAGAATAGTGTAATCTCATATGAATATAAAGTAAAATTGCTCCGTGTCATTAAAGTACTCATTTTTTTGCTCCGTGTCATTTGGTAACATTGGAGTAAAATGTGCATGCATGCATGTATGTATATATGTATAGTTGTATATAAGAAGTCTCATTTGCTAAATAACAACAAACACAAGAAGTAGATGACAAAAAGAAGAGAAAGAGAAGGAAGAGTAGTGAAAATTAAAACTCACTTCCTAGCTACAAGTTGGCCAAGAACAAGGACTTTACCATTCCTTATGCTCCCATCCATCTACTTCATATTTCTCTGCAAAACTTGAAAGGTAAGATTTTTCATCTCAAACCTTTCTATAACTTATCAATACTAGTGACCATGGTTTTGTTGCTATTAATAATGTAGTATGTTTGGATTGAAAACTCAAATCACTTTACTTTGGTCCAAATACATTTTTATGAATATTTTTACTTTTTAATCAAATTGATTTTAGTTGTGAGCTTCTATTTGATCAGAAATAGTAACAAAAATAGTTAGGTTAAAATAGGTTAATATTGTAAAATGAAGTTAATTCAGATTCAGTTTAATTTTAAACAAGTTAATTTTACAAAACAATTTTTTTCCTAATCACTACGTCAAACAGTAAACATACAACTTAGAGGAACTTGTTTTTTTTTAATGCCCATCACATCATTTGGTGCATGTGTAAAATAGTTTTACACTTACATGGATAGTGCCACATTTTTTCTGCATCGTCAAAGGAACGGTGATAATTAAATTTGGACTAATTTTGCAAACAGAACTGGTAAATTGTGGTGCATAAAATTAATATTGAGTATTTATGTATCACATTCATCTTCATGAAAGCTAGGAGCGTACCTTTTACCATGATGCAGTATTGTTCCTAGTTTGAAAAAACTTCCCAGTCTTGTTAATCTATACTAACAAATCTCTAACCATATCTCACAAGTCTCTTCACATGTTACAGGATGACTAAATGTGACGTGCTTTCAGGATCCGCTGTTCTACATCTAATTCGATCCTTATAAGTTGGCCGTCGTGGATTCTTTTTTGGTGTTCTTCTCCTTGTTCTTGGCCAACTTGTTAGCCGGGAAATGCAGTCTAGCCTTCAGAGAACGGGGTGCTCGTGTTTCCCTTTCAAATCCTCGCACACAGACATATCCTCTAAAACATTTTTAGTAATTTGTTTAAACTTGTTTGCTAAATGTTCATGTTCTTTTCTTGTATTGTAGATGATTGTGTGTGTTGCTCTTCTTCCTATCGGAAAAAAATGCTTCTTCATCATATGTTTTATTAAAAGAATTACCCAAAAAGAAAGAGAAAATTGTTTTAGCAAACATGTTTAAACAAATTACTAAAACTGTTTTGCAGGGTATGTCTGTGTGCTGGGATTTGAAAGGACAACTTGAGCACCCCGTTCTCTGGAGGCTAGACTACATTTCCTGGCTAACAAGTTGGCCAATAACAAGGAGAAAAACACCTAAAAAGAATCCACGACGGCCAACTTATAAGGATCAGATTGGATTGCTATCAAATGTTTCTGTTAGTTTTGATTTCTGATAAAAGAGTGTCGCCTTGGGCAGTATACAGGATGGATGGCTTTACTAATAAGCACTTTGATAAAAAATAATGAGAGTTAGTAGTTAGTTTAATTGTTAGTTAAGAGTCAAGTATGAAGTTAGTTAGAGCTAGTGATTAGGAGTGTTAGTTAGTAGTTAGCGGATGCCTATAAATAGGCTTTGATGTACCTTTTGCTTTCAACTTTCTCATTTTGTAAAATTGTTCAATACTATCAATACAAAAAATTTCATTGCTTTCTTGTATTTTTCATTGATGTCATGTTTCTCAACACACTTTTTTTCAATAAATTAAAATGGTACTAATAACCGTATCACAACCGTCTCGTATGGATCCATTGTACACGATGGATCCATTGTGTGACCAAAAGTTGAACAAGTGTCTTAGCTTGAGTTCTTTGGTCTCTTAGCGAGTCTGCAAACTGTTTATGGTTGCTATATTAGTAAAAGTAAGTTTAAATAAGGATAATCAATCACAGAAGACAATATGAGAACTAAATCTTACCTCTTCAGAAGCACTGTTGCATTTCTTGTGTTGATAAACCTGCTTAACTGGTGAAGACTTGATTCATGGTCTGCAAAAACCTGCCTCAAATGACATTTATGTTTTAACTTCTTGACTTAGAAACATAAATATATTGAAGGGGGAGAAATTTGATGGTATGATTTCACACCACTCTACCTCATTGACTTGAAAATAGGTTAACTTCATATGCCCAGACTCAAGATTCTCTCTAGGGGTTAACAAAAGGCATGGTACTCCTTGTTGGAAGAAATGGAAATACCTAGAACATTACAAATGTTAAAACCAATAGCTTTTCATTTGAAGATCCCATAACATATCAGATGATAGCATAAAAGGAGAAGGTATAGCAATGTCAATAATAATACCATGTCAAAGGTAGATGTAACTATGTTATATTGGATCAATCTAGATCAATATTTGTTAGTCAATTATAGCACAAGGTTGATTATTATCAAATCTGCTGCACAACTAATATCTGTACATTTATCTTTGCATTAATATATCTAAATTCAATCCTTCCTTTAATCGTATAGATCATAGGCTGGCATTGCTGCATCGGTTACTCAATTATATCCTTCTGCCAAATATACAAAAATCACTCTGTTTCTTCTATTATTATGTCACCCATTTTCATATATTCAGCTTCTTTGTGTACTTTTTCTTCTGCCAAATATACAAAACTCACTATTTCCTTAATGAACTTTGCCAATTTAAGGTGCATGGAAAAATTCAAAATGGTATTGCAACTGAAGATACAGTAGGTTTGTAACTGGTAAATGTCCCAAGATTCATTTTGCAGTAGCAAACCTTCTCTTTTCATGACCACTTTTTTCTACAAAGACAGTTTTCCACCATCTGGGGCTCTACCTTTTCCACCCTTCAAATGACTTTATTACATGGAGATTAATCACCAATTTCTAACAAACATCATTGGCTAATCCAAATGAGAGAATATGCTTCTAGACAAGAGTGTTTAATCCAATTTCCACTTGATAACTAGTAATGAAACTTTTTTTAAACTGCAACCAGAGAAAATCTACTTCCAGAAGTACTTGGTATGACAAAATTCAGGGTCTTCTAGTGGCAAAAACAATACAATTATGAAGGTTGTTCTTGTGGCATTTTTATATCCACAATATGGAGAGAATTTAAAGGCTATGCATTTGAATAAATCAACTGTTATTGGGAAAATAATAGAGGTTTATCAACCAAGTCGTGAAAAGGTTCAAAATAAATGACAAATAAGCATAATATGTTGCTACTTGCTAAACATATTTTTTTCATCCTTTCTGGAGAAAACAAACATGCACCAGTTTAGAAACTCTAATTCAACCCCATGGTAACAATAGAGATATTATAGTACATTACCTAATTCATAAGCAATACATCCAATAAAAATGATCAAATTACATTGCCCTTAAAAAGATCTTAGTTACTTCATAAGATTAGTCTCTACCCTAGTTTTCCATGAAAAACAAAATTACATTGTCATATGTGCTCTCAACCTTTAAATTGCCATTCCCGACGACACATTGGGCAATGTGCTTGTGAGGTTTGAGAATTCACCCATTTCAAGATACAATGTAAATGAAATGCGTGATTGCATGCACCCCAAACTGCAAGTAGTGGAAAAAAGAGTTAGAATACTAATACAAACAATTAAAGAATATATTATTTGATCTATCAGGAACTTCATGAACTCAAATCTCGAAACAAACAGAGATACAAATTATCGATGTATTGATGAAATGTTCCGGGGAAAGAAGGAAGACGACATCAAGGTGGTGACGACTAATTTTCAAGGATGAATTCATAGCTCATAAAAGAATTGTCATCTTATTGCTCCCTTGAAAAATTCCCAATCATGCTGGAATTGTTTCAAAATCCTTGAGCATAAAGCTTTATAAATAATCCCCATGTATGTCAGTGATAACACATCTTAGCAACAGTTTAAAGTAATGCATAATCATATGTATATGAAACCACAAATGATGTTTATAAGTATCCAGGCTTATCTACATTCAGTAAAACTAGAAAGGAACTGAGTGATTAACTGTCCTGCATGTAAAGAGCTCAAAAGGCAATAAAAGGGGAACCCATTGTGTACAAGGTCAGAAACATACAAAACTTATAAACAATGCAAAATTCAATGCACACTACAATGGTTGTTAGTTAAAACCAGTTGGCTGATTGCATGATAGTGTAATGGCACAAAAAGAACAACAAGAACCCATATATTAGTAACAAATTCGATAGGCCTGCTGCAGAAGAAAGGTCAGAACAGCAAATTTTCTTTTTCAAAAAAAAAAAAAAGAACATCGCATTTTCTCACATAAGGGTCAAGAGGAACAAAAATGGATGAGACTTTAAAGGGAATAAATCACCAACATAGTCATCTTAGAAAAGAATCAACATAAATTTTCGGTTAGAATGAGTCACTTTTTTTTTTTATTCCTATTCTGTTAAGAAGAATGTTGTGCATGTGCGCCATAAGATTGTGTACTTATTGGTTATGTTGTAGGCCTATATCGACTTGACTGAGACGTGGAACAAAGGCCCGGAATATTGCTGAAATTAGTTAATGCTAGCATGATTCTTTAGTCTTTCTCCTACTACTTTTCTTTAGCTCAGTTCACATTCCCCTGCTTTTTACAGCATTTATTTCATTACACAGTATTTTTTTATCTCTTTCTTTGACGATTGCATGATAGTTTCGTGGTAACATATATATCACGGTAGTTGGCTGCACGATACTTTCAATTTCATATAAATTTATCTATAAATGTTAAAACAAAGGATTTCATTCAATAAAATAAACAATGGAATTTAACACTTCAGGAAATGATTTTGATCTGTGAAGATTGAAGAATGAGATTAAAGAACATATAATGTTAGTGTAAATTTCAATTACACCAATACAAATGAGAGTTTACTATTTTGCCACGTCATAACACTCTTATAAGTCTATTTTGAAATTGTCTGTATAAAGTGACAAAGGGGTTAATTCTTATTGGTTGTCAGTGTAAAATTAATTTACGCTCGCAATGCATGTCATTCATAAAGAAACCATTTCAACATATTTCAATGACATTTCACAATTCAGCACAATAGGAAAGTGGACAAACAGGAACTACACACTAGTGAGAATAAATTAAAAGCACAAACAGGTATCAACAATGCAGTTGAGCTTAACTACTTCTTGAGTAGCATAGAACTCACAATCTATAAAGATTATTAGATCAAGTGATTAACCAAAGACAATTCTATGCAAATATAACAACAACAACGAAGCCTTATCCCACTAAGTGGGGTCGGCTACATGGATCAAATGACGCCATAGTGTTCTATCATACACCAAATTTGGATCCAACTCATTGACCTTTAAATCCTTTCTAATGGTTTCTCTAATAGTTTTCCTAGGTCTTACTCTACCTCTTTTCACTTGACTCTCCTCCATTTGATCTACTCTTCTTACCAAGGCATCTACAGGTCTTCTCTCTACATGCCCAAACCATCTAAGCCTATTTTCTACCAACTTTTCTACTATAGGTACTACCCCCACTCTCTCTTTAATGGTGTCATTCTAGTCTTACCACTCATCCAACGCAACATCCTCATCTCTGCTACACTTACTTGATTCTCGTGTTGACTCTTAACCGCCCAACACTCTGTACCATACAACAACACCAGTCTGACTGCTGTCCGATAGAACTTTCCTTTCAACTTAAGTGGTACTTTCTTATCGCACAAAACACTTGAGGCTCTTCTCTATTTCAACAACTATGAAATTCAAAGATAATATTAGCAGTAACTTACTGAGTGGACAGTCATCCCCAGGAAGTTTACAATCAGGACAGCATCCATCGAAGGCCATCCTACAAATTCCACATGTTTCAACCTATGCATCCCAAGTCCACGAAGCAACAGCATGCCATCTACATTTGAGATAAGAGAATTAGAAAAATTACTAACAAGTTACAACTAATAAATACATATTAGTTTGATTTCACTAGGCACAACACAGATTTTGAAGATAAAAGTGCAACAAAACCAGAACCACACAACATTTGTCCTTGATCAGACAATAGTAGAAAGTTGTCCTTAATAAATAATTGTTAAGGCAGATTAAGCAAAACAATACATCCATCATTGTATAAAGTTAGTTAGATAACTTACTCTAACACCAGCAGCAGAAATCCAATCCAATAAAGAGGAGAAAACTAAGTCAAGAAAAACATGATTTGAAGCAAAAGCACAAACAGGTAGAATGCAAAAATGAAAAGGATACGCAAGATATTGACTTTCATTTGGAATGACAATTTGAATTGAAAAGGAGAAGGACCAGCAGTGTTAACTTCGACGACCCTTTTCCTTTGTCTTTTAAGTAAGGGGTTTCCCAATTTGTACTAAAAAAAAACATTTAGCAAAATTGCACCACCTTTTTATTTGTGCAAAAAACCAATATTAATAAACCAATCAATTTAAAGTAATTGATAGTTTAGTAAATTTGTTATAAAATAAAGGTAAATCTAAGTTAGTAAATTGGTGTAAGTTAACAAATATAATAGAAATTATTAAAGTAACCTTTAAACTATTAGTTTTAAATAATAAAGATGAAGAATATTTTTGTCCAAATGAAAATGTGTATTTTTGCTAACTTGAACTTTCATGTTTTTTGTTGGTCTAAGTTAACAAACCCATTTAAGTAATATAGTAGTCATCTATATCATGTATTCCCTCCGTCCTAAATTGTCCTAAATCATAAGCAAAAAAAATCAAATCACGCGAAGACCAAAATCTAAAAATTTGGAGTATGGTTTTTTGTATTTTCTTTGTAATAAATTTTATAAAAAGATGTAAAAACAATTTTCATTGGCTATTGGTTATAGAGAAAATAAAAGAGATAGAAAATTGAATGTAATTTGCATTTAATTTCATGAGAATAAACAAAAGTTTTTCTTGAAAAAGATAGTTTTTTTCTTAAAAAAAGACAAGATTAAATAGGATAAAAGTTTGTCTTTTTTTGCTTATAATTTGGGACAAAGAAAATGAATTTTTTTTCTTACATTTTGGGACGAGGGAATAAACCCCCTTGTCAGCAAAATTTAACATTTTAGGATCATTCAATAAATAAATTATGTATGTGGTCTATATTAAAGACCATATGCACCATTTATTGAATGAATGTAAAAAGTTAAATTTTGCTTATAATAGCGATCAGAGGGTGTACTATAAAGAAAATAGTCTTAAAACACATAGATTTGGGCTATTTTTTTATTACCTATTTTACCCTTCATTTAAACTATTTTATTTAATATGTTATCCTTAATAATATTATATTAAACTTTAATTAAAAATAAATAAATATCGTTAAAGTAGAAAATATCTCACTACAATGGAAACAATATTATCAATATTATATATGAAGAGGTAGAGATTTTGGGCTGAATTTTTATAATTCCAATTAACCCTTAAACAAGTTTTTTTTATATTAATGTTATATTATTGTTGGTATTAAAAAGTTAAGGATTTATATTATATTTTTTAAATTAATGTTGTTATTGAAAAAGATAAACATGGTTTTTGGGGTTTGTTACAATTTGAAAGTTACAAATATTTGTACTTATAATTTTAATTAAAATCAAAATTTCATATAAAATATCAGTCATAATTTACACTTGTTAGTGCAATAGAAAGAGCAAAAAAGACGGACACGTGAGTGCCCGTCTTTTCACTATTAACTATATAAATCATTTTCCTAAAAAAATCATAATTTACAAAATATAATATTGCTCCTAAAATAAACAAGTATATGTGAACATTGATATCCGATACGGATACGTCTTCATGTTTGGAGTATATGGACTTCATAGTGACAACCAATTAATAAATATGAAAACACACGAAAGAGCAACTATTTTCATTAATTATCTATTTTCTTTTCTCCAAAATGGAAGTACATGTTAGGTACTAAGCATAGGGAGTTACGATGCTTCCATTGTATATGGTCTGAAGAACTAATTTGTATGTTAATAATTGTTTGCGTTAGACTTTATGCATTTGGATTATGTTAATAGGTTGTTTTAGAGTATCTTAGTAACCATTGTTACTAAGAATTTGGTGCGAATATACTGGTTTCAGTTAAATCTCAGCCATGCAGCTGTATATTTCAGATTCGCAAAGCAACTCTGCTAGGCCCCTCCTGTCTATCTGTCACTACCATGTAACACAAAACTCCAAAACTCCTGGCGAAGTATACTTCTCTTCCCCTAAATTACCATGGGTGGTGGCTTAGTCCCTTTACCATATTAGGCATAGGCTAAGTGTTTCTTTTCTATTTATTTTTTTAGCTCTGTACAGGCAATTTTTGTAAATATTGGCTTAACTCTGTTGCCCTTCCTTTAGTGCGTTTTGTGTTACGGAAGGCTCCTTTTGTGGAGGTAATATAATTCATTTTAGCTTCTTCAAAAAAAAATTATCTGACACTTTTGATAAATGATATTTAGTTATAATAATTTTAAATAATGATAGAAAAAACTCATCTAACTATTAAATTAAAGATCAAGTTTGTACATACCAAATTTTCGAGTGTATCGTAATAATTGTCTCATTAAAATCTTCTTGACCTTCTTAGTGTTAAAAAAATTATACTATAATATAATTTGATTACACGTATATGTAAAATAATTTACTCCATCTATGCATACAAATTAAATTCATTTCATAAAGTTCTAACAAAAACAAAAATAAAACACAATTCAATAATAATTATTAATCATTTTTTTACCAAAAAAATAATAATTTTATGTTCTTTTTTTGATAAAAGGGGCCTACCTTTTCCTTAACCCATGTGGCATGTGCTGAGTAGTATAGTATTATGGAAAGAATTTGGTGCGAATATACTGGTTTCAGTTAAATCTCAGCCATGCAGCTGTATATTTCAGATTCGCAAAGCAACTCTGCTAGGCCCCTCCTGTCTATCTGTCACTACCATGTAACACAAAACTCCAAATACATTTGTTTGATCCAAACACGTCACAGTCCTATTTATGAACCTCCTCAATCAACATAATGTTTCATTTCTTATTAAAATAATTAAATTAACAAAGACCAGTTTATAGATGCTTAATACTTATCTTATCTTGAGTCAAAATTAAGAAATACTACTTCTTATCTTATGTGGGAAAAATGGTAGAGTATTGTCCGTGTCAACAAAACACAAATGTACACTTGACAATTGACATGGGGTGACCCAAAAAAGTTTGAAAGGATAGAAATCCTATAACCATCTTAAAGCAAACAAAATTATCACTTTTTAAATCACATTTTTGGTTAATTAACCCTTGGATGAAAATGCTTACTATACACACACTTTGAATACCCAATTGCTTATTGCTTTCAACTATAAGTTCTCTACCAAGGATATTGAAATGTGGTACATGATGTGATGTGATGTGAGAGAGAAGGAAAAGAGAAAAAAGAAAGAAAGTCGTAATGAGATGAGATTATTGTTGAAGACACGTCGGTAAGTGGTTGAATAACTGACAGCTGTCTCAAATATCATAATCATATCTCGTGCTCAAATTTTGGAAAATAAATAAATCATTGCCTCCCATTTTATTATGTTAAACAATTGATTCTTCTTCGTTTGAGTTTGAGTTGAATCATCAGAACAGAACAGAAGAGAAGAATAAAGAAGAGATGACGGTTCCAATAGCTATGCAGTCGACACCGGGAAGTTCAGGTTACTTAGATATGCATCCTGATCGTAAGATGTCTTTCTTCAAAAATCCATACATTCTCGGCCTCGCCGCTGTCGCCGGTATCGGTGGTCTTCTCTTCGGCTACGACACCGGTGTCATTTCTGGTGCTCTTTTGTATATTAAAGATGACTTTCCACAAGTTAGAAACAGTAATTTTCTACAGGTAGGTACATGTTATACGTAAGCTTAATTTAAAATAGCTTATCTAGAAAACTGCTTATAGCTTATAACAATTAAAAACAATTTCAGGAAACAATTGTTAGCATGGCAATTGCTGGTGCAATTGTTGGTGCCGCATTTGGCGGTTGGCTTAATGACGCATATGGAAGAAAGAAGGCAACACTCTTGGCTGATGTTATCTTTATTCTGGGAGCAATTCTCATGGCTGCTGCACCTGATCCTTATGTTCTCATAGCAGGACGTCTTCTTGTTGGTTTGGGTGTGGGCATAGCTTCTGTTACTGCTCCTGTCTATATTGCAGAAGTCGCACCCTCCGAAATCAGAGGTTCATTGGTCAGCACTAATGTCCTCATGATCACCGGTGGACAGTTCGTTTCCTATCTTGTTAACCTCGCTTTCACTCAGGTTAGTGTGGATGGATGGATGGATATGGATGCTTCTCTATATCACTATTAATAAAAAAAGAAAATGTTGTTAAAAAGTAAATGGCTCTTTACTTGAGCAGGTTCCCGGGACATGGCGATGGATGCTTGGTGTTTCAGGTGTGCCTGCACTTATCCAGTTCGTTTGCATGCTCTTCCTCCCCGAATCTCCAAGATGGCTATTTATAAAGGTACAAATTTGCTCTTCTCAACAATTGTGTCCCAGATGTACATGTACTGCAGAAATAACTTGTTTATAATGCCATTTTAATATTTTACTATCGTGGTGTGCAGAATAGGAAAAATGAAGCTGTCGATGTAATTTCTAAGATCTATGACTTGTCTCGCTTAGAGGATGAAATTGATTTCCTAACTGCTCAATCTGAACAAGAGCGCCAAAGAAGGAGTACTATCAAATTCTGGCATGTTTTCAGATCAAAAGAAACCAGATTGGCGTTCCTTGTTGGAGGAGGATTTCTGGTAATAAAATAAAATGTTTACAAAGAAACTCTTTTTGCAGAACATAACTTGATCGCAATTAAAGGATCTTTATGATTGCTCTTTGCTGTCAATAGGCTAACTAGAATATTCTACTTGATTAAAACATATGTATATATGTGAGTCATTGCAGAGTCCGTATTCTATATTCCACTGGTGAGAAATCATAGGCTTGTTCTAGACATGTTGGATTGCTCTTAAACAGAAGAGTACAGTTGAAATCACCAAGCTAAAGATGAACGGCTTGATAACATCATTATTATAAATGATTGCATATATAGTAAGCTCTATAAAATATACTTTAGGGTCTGTTTTATATTATTGAGAATTTAGCACTGAGTCTAATGGTTATAGCTTTAAAATTGAAACCACAATGCTGGAAACATTTCATTTTAGGAGCTGAAATTGTATTGATAGAAAATGTAGCATTTATTATGAAAAATAAGATATATTGAAGAAACAAGTTTCATTTGAAGGCTAATGTAATATATGTTACTCCTATGTATATTTATTACCGTGCAGTTGTAAGACCTTGAATGCTATATGAGACAAAATGTTGGTCAACAAAGAGTCAATAAGAAAGAATATTCATAGTCATAAAGATGAGAATGTTAAAATTCATAAGTGATCATACAAGGAAGATTAAGATTAGTAATAAAACTATTGAAGAGAAACTAGGGGTAACTCTGTTTAAAGAAAAAATGGTAGAATATCATTTTAACTTTTAAGTGGTTTGAATATTTCCGGAAAAGACTCAGAAGTATCAGTGAAGGCTGAAGAGAATTGATCAGATGGAGTATAGTTTAATAGCTAAAGGTAGAAGGAGACCAATCAAAGTTGTTGGTCAAATCATTAAGTGAGATTTATAGATAAATGGTTTATCTTTAAAGTTGATAAATAGTAGGACTTTATGACACAATTAGATTCATGTAAGCGACTTCACCTTGTGAGATAAGACTTGGTTGTTATTGTTTGTTTCTCAATACTGTCGTTGATCTTTGACTTGGTGAAAGTTTTCACTACTTTTCATTTATTTTCATTTTGTCCTGTATTAAATAAACACCGTTAAATTAAAAATGTCTTATATATGTTTATATTTTAATTTCAGTTTTGAGTCGAGCTTCCAGGCTGGCCATGAGCTTTCTTGTTTGACCATACTTTGTTTGTTACTGGAAGTTGAATGCATGTTGGAATTAGGCTCTTTATTTGATATAAATGACTTCGGTTTATGTATGTGAAATGCATTCTTATTGCATCCATTGGTTGTGCAGGCTTTTCAGCAGTTTACAGGTATAAACACGGTTATGTACTACAGTCCAACCATTGTTCAAATGGCTGGCTTCCATGCCAATCAGTTGGCTCTTCTTCTGTCCCTCATAGTTGCTGGCATGAACGCCGTCGGAACAATTCTTGGCATTTACCTTATTGACAACACAGGGCGGAAAAAATTAGCCCTTTCTAGTTTGGCAGGAGTAATTGCATCCTTGATAATGTTGGCCGTAGCATTTTACAAACAGTCATCGTCTACAAATGAAGTGTATGGATGGCTTGCAGTTATCGGGTTAGGCCTTTATATTGGTTTCTTCTCGCCAGGAATGGGGCCGGTTCCGTGGACTATAAACTCAGAGATATATCCTGAAGAATATCGAGGTATATGTGGGGGCATGGCAGCTACTGTATGTTGGATTTCAAATTTGATCGTGTCCGAGAGCTTTCTTTCGATTGCTGACGCTATCGGGATTGCTTCAACTTTCTTGATTATTGCTGTTATAGCTGTGGTGGCATTTCTCTTTGTACTTCTGTATGTTCCAGAGACTCAAGGATTAACGTTTGATGAAGTGGAGTTAATATGGAAGGAGAGAGCATGGGGCAAGAATCCAAACACACAGAACCTTCTTGAGCAGGGAAGTCAATCATAAGTAATGGCATTGATTAGATGTGTATTGTATCATTTATTTAAATACTCGCTTCATTCCAGACACGCATCTTGGTACTTTATACTGTTATATGTATGTATTCGCATGTCGGATTTCATAAATATACAGAGTGAAAGTAAAACCAATGTTTCTCATTTGAAAATGAGAAATGATGATTTTCTGACATCAAAATTTTGATGTCAAACACAATGATGTCTTTAGGTGTTTGTGTATTTTTGAAATATGTGTTAAGTTAGAGAAAATAAAAAGTGAGAGATAAAGACTACATTTGTATTTTGATGTTCAAATAACATAATTATTTGAAAATTGTGGTGAGGAAAATGCATTGGGCATCTGGAACAGAACAATTGGTCCAGTGCAGGAGTTGACAAAAGTTTTTTTTTTTGAAGAAGGGAGTTGACAAAAGTTGCAAAACCTCTTTGGTTAAAGCTACTCTTTCTTTTTTTGCTGAAAACATAACTACACTTTTTCCCTACTATAAGCTTGTTTTTTTGATTTTGATAAATGAAGGCCGTTAAGCCAAATTACAATTGAACACGACGACTAAAATAAATACCCGCCACACTCCGCCAGAGGAGGTGAACACAACCTTGTGGAGGAGACTCAAAGAGGTGATTACCCATAGGTAAATTAGAAGCGGACCTTGCTAACCAGTCAACTACTTGATTCGCCTGTCTATATGAGTTATCACTTGAAGGACACTCGTTTAAAATGAGCTCACGGGTAAATTAGAGGCGATTGATATGGGCGACAATAGGAGCGCACGGATGAGATGAAGGACACTCGTTTAAAATGAGCTCCATAGTTACTGTCGCGACAGAATCCTTTATTCCAAGCCACTTGAAGTATTGTCAAAATCCCCCAATGCTTTACCATTAAAATCGAGCAGGCGCCCAAATTTCGAGAGAATCTTGTTTGCCAGCTACCCGAATCATCACGAATTACTTCACCACACACAACTTGATTATCCTTAAGCATTAAAGCTCCATCTGTATTGCACTTCATCCGCTCCAAATCTGGAGGACTCCATCTATCTCACCATAACTGTCGTGCGAGGCCTACTCAAGTCTCACTAAAAGCTTGTACTTAAGTATCTCCTACAAAAATACTTAAGTATCCGTTAGACGAGTATTAATGTGTGCAATGATTTTTTTTATACAAAAATATATATTATTATTTAAAATTATGCAGAATTTATTCCTTAAATGTTATTATTAATAATTGTAGCATTAATGGTCATTTTACAACTTCCATGTGAGATTTGGACAATGTTTCTTAAAGTTACAAAAACCTTTAAGACTTTTTTTTTTTGGAAAGGCCTTTTAGACTTCTATTTTTGATAATACAAATATATTATACCACACACTTTCACTTTGGCAACAAAATTACTTCAAACAAAAATCAATAATTGGAAAATAAAGTTATATTTTATTTAATGACGAGAAGATTTTTATTAATACGACTCAATTGTACTCTCTCCTTTTCAAAATGAGTGTCGTTTTAGCCAATTGCGCATAAATTAAAGAATGGAACGAAATAATTATTAGATATAACATTTTTACAAAATTGCCTAAGAAAAAGACAAACTTAAAGTTGCATTGAAAATTGTGCGAGAAAAACATTGGAGTATTTATTGAGGGTAAAGTTGGGAGAAAAAAATTAAAGTTGTATTGGAAATGTAATGTTACATTCATTTTGAAACAATTTTTTTTGGCTAAAGTGACACTCATTATGAAACGGAGGGAGTATAATTTTATTAATTTAGTACATGTACAGATTTCTTCGAGTCTAGTACTTAAAAAAGTGTTTATTTTATTCTATGTGTAAATAATTTTACTAAATCCAGTTATTTCATGTGCATCTATTAATTTACGATGCTTAAAATATGATTTATTCTATTCGTGTGTACATATTAAGATATTCGTCTCGTACCAGTCTGTGATGAATTTTATTTGCAGATATTGTGCTTATAGAATTTTGGTCATCCTTACTTATATGTCTAACCCGACAACACCAAGTAAATACTATAGTTTTATATACAATATCATTCTTAATTTACACGCATTAGCGCAATAAAAGAAGCGGAAAAACAGACATGTGAGTGTCCCTCTTTCCTCTAGTAATAATAAAAAAAAAATAGATAATAAAAAGCAATACATATTGTATTTGGAAGATGAAGGAAGAAAAAAAAAAGGAACGAAAACATGTGTAATTTACTTTCAAATAGGTGACATGCTAAATAAAAAATAGTAAGAGATGAATAGAGATATTTCCGTGACTTCAAAACTAACAAATATGCCTAATCACTTCCTCAAAAGAAAACAAATATGCCTAATCATGAATTAGAGGGAAAAATTTGTTAAAATAAGCATTTGTAAAACAAGATAATCATATAACAAATTAGCTATAAATATGCCAATTCCACACCAAAAAAAAAACAAATCACAAAATATTTGGCCAAATTAATTCACCGTGAATCAAGCAAGAAACAAGACCACTTCAGCTTTCAAAAGTGTCCATGGTCCATTCAATTTGTTTTCTTCCATTTTTTTAACTAAATTTTCGAAAGTTTGTTACACTTACTACTAAATAGTCATTATGATCCGCATATATCGTTTACTATAACTATTTTATTTGTTATCTGTTTTGTTTATAAAGAGAACTTTACAAAGAGTGTTACTTAGTTCCCTTCAAAACAAGGAGTGTTACAAACAAAGATACATAACATTAACATAAGCATTCATACTTCTTCATCTCTTCTCTAATTGTTTAAGGAAAGTTAAGAAGAAAAAAAGTAGTGTTGCTGTTTTGAGTGAAGTGATAAACAAGTTTGAACCATAAATGACAAAAAGTGTCAACACGAAGACTCGTGTATGCTGTTCTTATTGTGAAATCATTTTGGTGTTCTTGGTTGCTGCTTCTTTCTCTTCTCCTTCACCGGAATTTGACACTATTCCCGAGGAGTTCACTTTATCCGTCACCAAATTTCGCAAAAGGTTCATTGGTTCACTTTTTTGTTTTTTATTGTTCTCGACAGCTCTCTAGTCGAATATTTGTCCCATACGAAAGAATGTTTCTCTAGATCGAGTTTAAATGTAATATATATGCACAACTATATTGAGACTTCTATGACATACATAGTAACAGATTACATCAAAATTTGAATTTAAGTATAGTCACTACTATAGCAACAATAAGATAACAAACAATCTTTGAATCTTGCATTTGTCGAATGAATACAATATTATCTTATGGATGGTTTTCATGTATGTATTCATGTGTATACAGATGGAACCAACAGGATTGGTCGCTCCCAACAATGTCAACCCCGACAATATTGAAGTAGTTGAGGTTAGTTAGTTAGTTATTCTTGGTGATTGTCGTTAACATCGCCCTTTTCCAACCAAAGTGAAGGATTCATCAATCATATACTGATAATATATGTTTGGTTTTACAAAAAAATAAATTAAAATAGGCAACAGAAGGAAATCATGTCCATAGAGAAGTGGCAGATGGGAAGAGTAAAGGAGGATGGACAACTGCATACATCTTGCTAGGTACTATAAACTAATCATTCATTGTTTGATTCATCATTATCATTATATATACATGGTAATTGTAATTAAATGAACTAAGTTGAAATTAAATATATGAATGAATGAATGCAGCTAATCAAGCACTGGCAACACTGGCATTCTTTGGAGTTGGAGTGAACTTGGTTCTGTTCCTAACAAGAGTCCTTCGTCAAGATAGTGCCGAGGCCGCTAATAATGTCAGCTTGTGGACTGGAACTGTTTACATATTTTCACTCTTGGGAGCATTCCTTAGTGATTCTTATTGGGGAAGATACTTAACATGTGCTATCTTTCAGCTCTTCTTTGTTCTGGTATGCTACTATAATGTTTCTTTTTTGAAAACAACTTATCTGTAAACTGTTTGCAGATTATTTCTAGAAAATCTCCAGGATACTCTATGAAAAAAAAATTATAGCTTTATGAAAACAGTTTGATTTATTTTATCTTTTGTTATATAAATAGCTTAATTAAGTTACTTATCCAAACATCATGAATTAAATACAAATGAATGAATGGTAATTGAAGATCTATGCATTGATTGATGCAGGGTTTGGGGCTGATGTCTTTGACATCATGGCTGTTTTTGATCAAACCATTAGGTTGCGGTAATGAACATAGCGTTTGCAATGAACCAACGCCATTGGGAACAGGCCTATTCTATTTGTCAATATATTTGGTTGCATTTGGATATGGAGGGCATCAACCTACCTTAGCAACATTTGGAGCTGATCAATTTGATGATAAGAGTATTCAACAAACCAACTCCAGAGAGGCTTTCTTTAGTTACTTTTACTTTGCACTCAATGTTGGATCACTCTTTTCCAACACCATTTTGGTTTATTACGAAGATACCGGTATGTGGACATTGGGTTTCGGTGTCTCCTTAGCCTCTGCTATTATAGCCTTGATTTCATTCTTAGCAGGATCTCGAAAATATCGATATGTTAAGGCGTATGGCAATCCTGTCATAAGAGTAATCCAGGTCTTCGTCGCTGCCGTTAGGAAGTGGAATGTTGAACCCGCCAAGGAGGACCAACTTTATGAGGTTGACGGCAATGTATCCGCCATCAAAGGAAGCAGAAAGATTCTTCACTCCCAAGATATAAGGTACATATGTTGCTGCATTGGAAAACTAGCAAGTATAACATATATAATATACATCTGTATTACAAGATGAATTTAATTCTATGCATTTTCAGTGAAAGTTTTATACAGACATCTAATCATAGAGATGATAGTTTACATGTCACTATGATAAAGTATGATTAGATGTCTCATGTCTGGTTATAATCCGTGTATGGTTATTTAAATCTTATAAGATATCTGATTGTATGTTGAATTATTGAAATTTGAAACTCATTTTTTATCTTTTATATATATGTGAGGTGAGCAGATTCATGGACAAGGCGGCAACACGGACAGTAAAAGACGGGAATGAATCCGGGAACCAATGGCGGCTTTGCACTGTAACTCAAGTTGAGGAAGCCAAATGTGTGTTGAGAATGATACCAATTTGGCTGTGCACTATTATTTACTCTGTTGTATTCACACAAATGGCTTCTCTTTTTGTCGAACAAGGCGATGTAATGAACAACAAAGTAGGAAAATTTCACTTGCCAGCAGCAACCATGTCTGTGTTTGATATATGCAGTGTCCTTGTATGCACTGGACTTTATCGCCAAGTTCTCGTTCCCTTGGCCGGAAAATTAAGCGGTAATCCTAAGGGGTTAAGCGAACTTCAAAGAATGGGAGTTGGCCTAGTTATTGGAATGCTTTCGATGGTTGCAGCTGGTGTAACGGAGTTTGAAAGGCTTAAACAAGTTCAGCCTGGACAGAAACAAAGTAATTTGAGTATATTCTGTCAAATTCCACAGTATGTTCTTGTTGGTGCTTCAGAAGTTTTTATGTATGTGGGTCAGTTGGAGTTCTTCAATGGTCAAGCACCTGATGGTATAAAAAGCTTTGGAAGTTCACTTTGTATGGCATCAATTTCTCTTGGAAACTATGTTAGCAGCATGATGGTGAAATTGGTGATGATATTCACTGCTAGAGGCGAGGAACCTGGATGGATTCCGAATAACTTGAATGTTGGGCACATGGACAGGTTTTTCTACCTCATTGCAGCGCTAAGTGCTCTTGACCTTGTCATCTATGTGTTCTGTGCTCGGTGGTACAAGGGCGTCACGAACGTTGAAGGTAGTGACAATGTCGGAAGTAAAGAGGACAATGTTTGATTGACTCGGAGAAGCTTGAGTTTTTATGTATTTTCTTTCTATCTTGTCAAAGCATATGCTTTCTTGTTTTGCTTTGGACAATTTTCTTTTCCTTTGGATAAATTTCTAGTTTTGAGTAGCTAGGATGTTAAATTTTCTTTTCTCATTTAATTTATTGCGTATTTGTTAATGTGACCAAAAGGCTTTCATTGCACGTGTTTGCACTTTACGAGTTCTATGCATGAAAACACTAACCTATTAAAAACTTAACGAGTTTGCACTTTAATCGTCATTTAACACTTTAATCGTTATTGTGTAACTAAAAGCTACCGTGATTCCAAACATTTACTTAACGAGTTTGCACTTTAACAGTTCCATGCATGAACAAAGACACAGATTTTGCAGTTATTCATCCTGATCAAACTTAAGGAAGTTGATGAGTTCAATATACATTTTTATTTTCTAGAATAGAATATACAGTGTTGAAACATTTACTTTACCCAACAGTCTATATGTCATCAAAATTGGAACTCCGAAATGAGGAGGCAAAGATATATTTTGTACTACAGATTCTCCCTATACAAAATGGCATGCAGTTTCTTAGCAGTCCATAATACATCAACTAGTCCATGAAGAAGGGGAGCAATATCGTCTGCCATAATCTTCAAAAGTGTTCTGCATTCTACAAATAATTTGCAAGAAATTATACAACCGAATATAAATTATGTCCTCTTAATGCAATTGCATGTTTATATCTATATACTAGTAATGGATTTTCATACACATCAACACTTTTTCTTTTTTATACTCCAATCGTCGCATTGTCTCAACTTATTTATCACTTTGGAATATCAATACACCACTTATTAACATTTTTACCGTGAAGTCCTTATTTAATTAAACAGTCCACCCAATTAATTTGAATATTTTAGTCTTGAGCAACATAACTAATTTGAATGTTACTCTAAAAATCAACATAACTAATAATTTTCTTAAGAAATATGCATTACCTAGAATAACGCATATAATGAGACCGAGGGAGTAACATTCAAAATTTCTTTCAATAGTTTCGAAATTAGAAATATTTTTATCACAAATAAATGGTGAAGGTGCCAAACCTGATATTTTACTGAAGTTGAACAAGGACATAGATGCAAGAGTCTTGAGCTCAAGTTCTCCATTTTCAAGGATTCCTTTCAGATGAGAGATGATAGCTAAGAAGGCAGGAAGATGCAATCCTGCATTATACTGTTTAGAAAGTGAGGAACTCAACCATGTAACAGTTATTAGACAAGCCCTCATCAAATCTACATGTCTAGAATCTAAACATCTAGATATGGTCTTCAAAAATAGACTTTCTCCATCACCAATCATTGATTCTAACAAGTTTGCCATGAACTCTTCATCCATTTCTTCTTCTTCATCTTCCTGTCATTTTTTAACTAAATGATTATCATCCTAGATACATTCAGTAAGCGACTCATGTAAGAGTAAATATTAATCTAACAAACTAACATTTTCCATTAAAAACAAAAACAAAGAAAGAAAACTTACCGATGAAATGGTTACATTTAACCGTTGATCCTCTTCATCAAGGCTAGGAGATTTCAATTCTGAGCTACCATTATTATAACCTGCTTGCTTTAAGATGCTAGTGTTATTTGTTATCATTCCAGTGGAAGAAAAATGGCCACACAAGATTAAAATAGCTCTGCAACACTTCTTTTGAACCTTGTCATCATTTAAGCTGGCATCAAGTGCCTCTGCAATGGCATTCACAGCCATCTCTATGTATATGCTAAACTTTTGAGGCTGCTCAACCTGCAGTGCAAATATGTTCTAGTCAATAACTGAGCAAAAGATAGAGATTGAATTTCATTCAATTTTTGGTTAAAGAAAATATCATATGAAAAATATTTAAAGTCTCTTTAACATTGAAGGGAACATACCAATCACTTGATCTTTAAATATTATATAGACAGTTCAATATTTAGAGGTTAATATTGCATGTTACCCTATTATAAAAAACAACCTCAACATCATGCAAGGTTAAGAAGTTATGTAACTACATTAAATACTAAATAAGATGTACATAGACAATGAAATTTCAATTCTCAAAACATGTTTTCTTACAATTTTTTCTACAAATGAAGAAAGAGGTGGAGAAATGCACCAACCACCAGGTTATTGCCAACTCCAATTATACAAGTCAAATTGTGCGGCAATAGCTCAACTGGTTTGAGCTAAGGGTTAAACCATTTGAAGGATCAAGTTTCAAACTTGGGTGAAAGAGAAAGTACTAACATAACAATCAATATACTAACATTTGCCTATAGAAAAAATTGGGCGGTGACATTTACAGGTAAGAAACAATATAACAAAACATAATAAGAAAATATTCATTTCTTTTCCTAATCCAAGGGGATATAGTAGAGCAGCACTACTTCTGAAATTATTTAAGCATACCAGTAGTTCAAAGTGTAATAAGAGGACAGCGATGAGGGGCTTTTCAATTGGAGAAGAATTCTTGAGATACATGAGCACAATATGCATTGTACTAACTACATCTTCACCCACCAAGCCACCTATGAAAGAAGTGACATCCTTTCTTCTACAAAATAAATAGTCCAGTAAATAATATTTCGAAAGAGTAGTAGATATACAAAATAGTGTTATCAATTGCGGATCACAGAGTATAGCGGTTTGTTTAATTCTGCAATACTACAGTGATATAGCCCCACTATTTGACAAAACTTTACGCTAAATAGCATTTTGCATAGCAATAGCGATTTGTTCAAATTCTACTACAATATAGCGCCGTTATAACCGCTATTTGACAACATTGATACAGAATATGCAGATTAAAAACCGAGCAAAATAATCTTTTAATTAAATTTGACCAGCAGTATACACTAGGCTGTATGATAATCAAAATGACTCTTATGAAAAGGAAACCAAAATTTGATAAAAATCTCACCTCTTCATTGATAAAAGTTCAGTAAGGAATAGTATTGCATTTTTTGTCGGGGTAACATCCTTACTGTGAAGAAGCTCAAGAAGAAATTTTCTGTTGACACCTCTTGCTATCTTATATATGCAACTAGAATCTGATTGTATACAATTTAACAAGATCTCCATCACATGTGATTTTTCTTCCAAATTTCCTTGTTCAAACCTCCTACAGAGAAATGAAAGAACCCCTAAAGAGATTATATGCATAGCATAAGTTGATTTGTCCTCTTCTTTCAAGGAAGAGAAAAGACCTTGTAACTTGAAAATGATTGCCTCGTCACGCTTTTTCAACTTAATTTCCTTTGAATTCTCCACCGTTTGAGAGGCAAACTCAAGAAGGCGATCAAAATCTTCTGACTTCCAGTTATCGATCAAACGCTTCAAAATAAGGTTGCTAAATGGTATGACTACACATTCTAAAGTATTTCCTGTTACTGGACATGTTCTGTTTCCCTTTTGAAACCATGCCTTGATGGCTTTTCTTTCAAAGGTTTGACCTGACTCTAAGGTAACGGGTTCCTCAAAGATATTTCTTGTCAGAGGACAAATAAATTCCTGTGGTATGCTTGGAGAATATGATCCTACACCAAAATTTTTATGTAAAATGAATTATCTATCTGCTAGAAAATCCATTTGTTATCTGAAGGAAGCTACATAGTCAACATATTATTTTTCTTACCATCAATAGTAGAGGTTATCTTATTTGGCTGCATCTTTTTGATAGAAATTTCATTTGCTTTTTCATGTGGTAGATCATTAAATATGTGACTGTTTAAATTAGTTTCTATGGAGAAATATTTTCTAGTGGCATTTCTGGAATTTCTATCTTTCCATTCTTCTGCAGCTGTCCTTGATGTTCCTTTCCGCTGACAAATATTTTTGACAGTGTGAAATGTGAGGACCGAACAGAAACAAATTTAATGCTACATCAAGCATAAGAATATCATTCACAAAAATAATTGTTATGATTTATTTAGAGTGATGCACTCATCAAACTATAAACAATTATACTGTAGGAAGATTTTTATTTTTTTAAAGATATTTTCTATAAAAAAATAGACAAAAAGGTGAAATGATTACTTACAGGTATATAGAATTCATGAACTGGTACTCTTGGAGTGAACTCTTCAGTACTTTGATCAATATATTTAACAGTTTCTGATTCATATATTAATGTTTTTTTAACGATGGTCGAACCATAAGAACCTCTCTCACAGTTTTCAAAGCTATCTTCATCCTCATCAACTTCATAGACTTGAGGTTTACTGCCAAAGAAAGAATCATAAAGTTTTTTGCTGACCATTGCCTGTGGCGAGAATGGTTCATTGGAGCTAGAAGACTCAAAAGAATGACCAAGTGAACTTCCCTGTCATTAGAGATAAAGTCAGTTAATGGTTAGTTAAGAGTTAGTAAAGTTATCGATCAAGTTATCGATAAATGAGATATTTTAGTAATACCTGTCGACTCGTAATGGATAATGATGGAATGCCAATGGAAGGAATAGTTGGAGTTTCTACTCCTTCACTGAGCCAATCTTTGTAATATAAAGCAAATAATTGAGTTCCTGAATCCAAATTTTCATTATACACTTTCTGGAGAATCTTTATCTTTCTTGCTTTGTTTTGTGTATCTAAAACAATTTCACTTTCCTTGTTGTTATACCATTTCTTCAAATCAGAAAGTTGCGAAGAAAATAGACGCTCCCAAAGTTCAGGCAACAATATCGTCCGCGCCTGAAAAGGAGAGTCGCAAAACACTTGCAAAAGATGCTTCGCCGAAACTTTCTTTTTTCTTTGGATCAAATATACAACACTGAGGTAAAGATGAGCACAAGCTGATAACTTGAAATTTTGAATCCCGCACGTAAAATCATACTTGAGATCATTCAAACTCAAACCAGTAATAATGCTAAGCTGCATTGTTGCTCTTTTAAGATGTATTACAGATATAGATTCCTCAGCAGCAGTTTTTTCTATGCACTCAATTGCTTGCTCAAGACTTGTAATCACCTTGGTCTCAGAATTGCGTTCTTCCTCAAGTTGAATGAAATTCAATGAGGAGAAACAATTGTGGCGCAACGCCGACCGAAAATCTTCATCCTTTAGAAAACTTTCTATGTATCCATTCAGAATGGAAACTAGTGCTTTCACAGCAATTTCATCAATAGCAAGACTAGAAGCATCTTGCAATTGCATAGCATGATTGCTATTTTTGTTCTTGCTATCTTCATAGTTTTTGCTATTACTATTTGATCTAGAGTATGATTTTTCTTGATGTTTTATATTCTTTCTATTTCCACTTAATTGTCTAAGCATATATGAATCCTTCAATGGCTTTTCCCCCAGTTGTTCCTTCTTTTCTTTGCCTCTTGTCACATTAGACACTTGGTTTGAATAAGCATCTTCAAATCCACTATCACTATCTAATGAATTGTAAGACTTGTTCTTCTCAGATTCATTGTTCTTCAACCGTTCGTTATTTAACTTGTTTCCTATAAAAACATCATTATCACTTGATCTCATGTTTTTGTTGTCACTTGTATTGCTAATCTGATATCTTGAGGCTGTTTTAGACTTTGTTTTCTGTGTTTTAATTCTTTCACTTGATGATACACACAGTCTATCTTCCAAAGAGTGAAGAGGATCACTTGAATTACCATGGTGGAAAGAAGATCTTGACCTTTGCCCTTTTCTGCTGCTTGCTTTGAACCCTTCCTCTGCAAGAAGCTGCTCCAAAGATGAAGCCATTTATACTGAAGTCCCCTATAATCAAAACTGAATAGTAACTCTTCCTGCAGGCAAATATCAAACAATATGAAGCACAAACACTCAACAGAATACTATACGTAGACACCAGTAATTATTCGAGAAAAATGAAGATCGAAGGTGTGTTAGGTGTCTGATACCAACACGATAGAATTTAATGATATGCGTCGTATTAGTATCAAACACCTAACACATATTCAATCTGAAGTGTCCATCGACATTGCACATAGTCATATCTCATATGATAGAACAGCTAGCCCGGCTCAAAATAAAACAGATACGATAAACGCCAATAAAGAACACACGATATTTGATCACAGAGTTTGGCAAATTGTGCCAAGGTAACAAAGCGGCTGCAATATCTTTCTATTATTCAATCTTAACTAACAACACTTATAGTCTATCTCTAAAATGAAAGAATAATTTTCAGACAAATAAGAATAAATATGAGAGTACATTAATCATATTATTTGAGAGTATAAATCAAATAGTGAGGATATGATACTATACCTGAATTTTATGTTGCTGTAACTTTGTAAGCTTTAGTTTCAACACCAGAAGAATAAAACTTTTTCAACATACATCTCCAACTGAATGGTATGCATGCAAATCCAAACACCAAAAGTAGAAGGTATTTTTTATTTTTTTGGTGATTAGGGAACTTTTTGGTTTAGTTTTGAAACATATGGAGGAATAGTAGGAAGACAGAACATAGGAGGGTTATTGGTGGAATGACATGATATATGTTATATAATAAAGGAGTTGGTTGGTTATGATTATGAAAGAAAAAAAGAAAACAAAAGAAGAAACACAAAATAGAGTGAAGAAAAAACAACAACTGGCAACAAGGGAATGAGGATGAGTTCATTTGACAAATGATAGAAAGAGAAGACTTTAGATATTGACACATATGAATGAATGTTTCAAAGACGGTTGACATTGTCTTTCCCTTTATCAATTTTCTTTCTATTCTTTATTAGTTTTGGTATTTGCAGGCCGTCTAGTTGCTTTGGAATATATATCAAAATCATACTCATATTAAATTTAATACAATAGTACATGCTAAAACATTACTTAGCACTAACTATCATCAACCGTCACCTTTCTCTTTCTGGTCCCCACCAAACTAGTTATATAACCCAGTGGCAGTGGATCTATTCTTTGGGATGTTTCTAGGTGCCACTGCCACATGGAAATATCAAAAAATTCATACTCTTAAGAAAACCATATCAAATTACACAAAGTAAAATACAAAAAGAAATGTTAGATGCATTCTTAATGTATGACACGATTAGAATGTATAATTCTACTGTATGATAGTGTAATTAAACAATAGATAGTTATGAAACTGGAGAACTCTTGTGTACTTGAAATTTTGTTGGGCATCAACATCTAATAGCAAAATTAATTCAAAATTTGAATTTATTTTAAAATTAGTAAATACAAAAAAAAAAAATGATACGATATTAAATTATTGAATGTTGGGTAAGTGGTCGCCTTTAAAAACTAAAGAAAAAAGTGGATGTTATTGAATATATAAGTACATCTATCGATATTGCATCGGATACAATCTGAGTTGTTAATTCTACGGATGTATTGCATCAATATGCATTTCAAAATATGTTTAATGTAATGGTACAATAATTTTGAGGAGAACGTGAGTCCAATCAAAATTAGCATATATAAATTTGTACGAATGTGCATATAGGTGACTGGGTCATATTTGATAAAAAAAAAAAGATAAAATAATCTCTAACTATATGTTTTATATCATCAATGTAACTAGCCACTGATTGCTTGTCTTATCATTAGAAGATGACAATTGTTACAGATTGAATAGAGTACTGAGTGTTTATCCTTTTTTTGACTGGATCCAAGATTCTTATTAATTCTTTTAAATTAAAAAGAAAAAAGAAAAACCATCTTGACAGGCTATTTTATAACTCTTACTCGCATTCATTTAACAAATGAAGTATTGTTTGCTTAAAAACATAAAACATTGTACCAAAATATAAAAAAATTTAAAAAGAAATAAAGTAGCACTGGTTAAATATACAATAACAGCTTGATTGAGATCCAATTGAAAAATATGAATCATGTTACACATGGGTATGTATTGAATTGCTTGAGCTATCTAAATTCAGATTACTGTTTCGTAGGATTACTGAGACAGTTTACACAGTGCACCCCTTGAGACTTGCTTGAAATCAGTTTAATAGTTGTTATAGCTTGTTTTTTAGTACAAAAGAGTATGAATAGTTCATACATAAGTTTTCTCCTTCTAGTTATCATTCCCACACTAGTGTGAAATTTAGTAATGAACGTAACTAGTAAAAAAGGAAGAACTTTTCAATCCCATGTATGTATTCATTATAAATGTCATTCATATTACTACAAGATGCACATACAAAAATGTATTGAATTATTACTAGCACGAGCAAAAGTAGGAATCAAACTAACTTATAAGGAGGAAAAAAATGTAACATCAAAAGAATCTGAACACTCGACTAAACTTTAGTCCTCGCTGCTTAATACTTATATTTTGGAAAACAATCTCCATAGCTACGTCCGCACTTCGAATGAATTTGAATTTTGACGAGCTCATATTCTTTCGGGCAAGCAAGTTTAATGAATCGATGCAAATAATGATGGCTCTTGTAACATAAGGATGAACATGAAGGTTAAAGGATCTCCAAATCCCTCTAATTAAATGTGTATTGATATGGCAAGGTACTACATCATATTAAGAACTAAAAGTTCATAACAATGCAAAGATATTAGTATCAGATAATCAAGGAACAGAGAAAGATTAAGCCAAATTTTTAAATTAAAGCAAATTTCATTAATAATCAAATGCTGAAGCCTAGAATTAGTCACGTTCATAATTACAGCTACTTACAAATTGCAACAAAGGATGTCAGCCTCTTAATAATGAAGCCTTTTGTAGTCAAACTATTCTTTGCTGCGAGAAGCGCGCTCCTTCCTCTGTCCTCCAAGAATACGAGAAATTTGCAAACCTCTGCTGAACGCTTGGTTGAACAGCATTCGGGTTTGAAATTCTGAAACAAAAGGAAACCAAGCCAGAAAGGCAACTGGAGTGAACAGAAGCAAACCCATGACTATCTCATAACCACGAGCAAGAGTTTTCACAGATCCCCAAAATCCAGCACGACGTACTATAGGCTTTAATGCTTGCGCAATCTGAAGAAGAAAAAAAAAGTAGCAACAATGACAATGACAAAGAAAAACCGACACCACTACTAAATCAAAAGCTGTGAAGATAATGCAATTATCCAATAAATGTGCCCCACAATAGTAGATAAGGAATATTGCTAACATCATAAGGCAAATCATAAAACCACTAATAAAAATATGGGTTTAATAACAATGCACTAAAGACATCTCAGCCAATTATATTTTCCTATCGTGTCACTTTGTAACATTATTTTCTAAAATATCTGAGATATGATTGGATGTCAGTTTTTATACTGCCTGTACACAGTAATTAACTTCATAATAAAATTATACACAAATATTTCCATAATTTGATATGTAAGCGACACTTTCTAAAGTAAAGCTTATGTGTTTTTATGTCTAACATTTTCCCAATAGAAGAAATATATGAATATAATCCACCAATAGGGTTTTGTCTTTCCAAATGTTCACAAATATATAAAATAAAAAGAAAAATAATTGAGCAATATACCAACCCCCCTCTGAAATGATGTTCATAGATTATGTAGGAAAAAGTGCAACGAGAATTTACCTGTAACATTCCCCAACCAGTTGGCATGAAGGCAAGAATGCAAACAATAATGTCTTGCGGTGTCATATGTGGAAGGGCGATTAAAATGACAAGAATTGCAACAAAAGTTACGAATATCATCCCCTTGATTAATCGGAAGACAAGCTGAAAATTTGCACTGAATTTACGCCTCCCAACAGATACAGTCTGACAGCCAGAAAGAAAAAAAAAATGTTAAACCATAAGAAACTTGGTATTTACATTTCTTATGCAAGAGATGAACAAGGCCATCTGTTTTTACTAAATTCAATAAGAACATAATGCAAGATACAGTCTGACAACCAGAAAAAAAAAATGAAATATGTTAAACCATAAGAAACTTAGTATTTACATTTCTTATGCAAGAGATGAACAAGACCATCTGTTTTTACTAAATTCAATAAGAACATAATGTGCAGACTAGGGAGGCATGCATGTACAAAATTATAGCATAACCCTAAAAGTTAGGAGGCACCAAGCAACTACTAACCTTCATCACAAATAATATTACAAAGATCACCAGCCACGAAATGCCATACACCTGTTAGCCAAGGAAAGCTTTCCATTATTCCATTCAACCAACAAAATTATGGGTAGGTAAAAAGGAAGACAACATAGATCAAGACTTACCAAAAAACTTTTTGAGCCCTTCTTTGTAATATTCAAGTGATATACAAGACCATATTGGTAGATAAAAAATCGCAGTGACAACAATATCTCCACTATGATTCCCCGGATTCCTGAATATTGTAGATGATCTTGTTCTTCTTCCCACCAAGATTCCCAACTTTTTTCAGGCGGTACACCTATACCTCCTCGGTTACTAATCCATTTATTCCAATCAGTCCAATCATCAACAATTTTTTGCCATTCAAACCCAGAGGGGTTGAACAAGAAGGGAGCAAACAGCCAGGTTCCCACCATGAACCACATTGATACAGTAATCAATATATATGCAACAGCACTTCTGTATGAATGACTAAAAATTTCGTATACCACAAGTAATACCATGAGCTCAATACCCTTGACAAAGTGACTTCGCGAATAAAGTCTATAATTATCAGCAAACTTGGCATGGAAGACAACAAATCCTCTACCCGTGGGTCTATATTTTGCACCTCCATGAAGCAGTGTCCTTCCGAAATAGTGAGTCTTGGTCCCTAGGGAAAACGTGAAGAATACAGGAGCAAGCTGCAATTGCATCAGTATAAATTCACTAAGTGCAGTTCGGAAGCCCCTTTCCAAGCCAATTTCCATCAGCATGGGCAAGGCCATTAAAAACCCAATTTGAACAAATGACTGAGAAGCAAGAGCCACTTGAAGAGGCTTATTGTCTCGAATGGCTTTTTGTGCACTCAACCCTTCTTCAAGGCCACTGAGAACAAGATAGAGGCGACCATAGAGAAATATGTATACAGTAAGAACAGTTATCTGCACAAAATTGATGTGGAAGAGAGAGATTCAGAAGTCGAAGATATAAAAACTAACATATATGACCAGAGTCTGTAGCTCACATGGTACCTCCCATGGACTTCAGGATCAGGGGAAGCAGTCAGCTAGGGGGTAAAATTCCCCACCTGCCATTTCCCATTCCCCCATAAATCCAACTAGTAGACCTTATAGTTAAAACTAAGAAAAGAAAACATAAATTTTATGCAAGTAAAAGTTAACTCTGGGGATACATACAAGAGTGCTGAAATAAAATCCGACTGTAGTAAAATAACAGGACAGCATTCTGAAGAAATCAAAACGGTGCCCAAGCCGGTACACGTCTCGACTTAGTGTCTGCTCTCCATTTCCATTAGCTATTTTTGCTTCAAACATCGAAATTTGGTTGAGACCAACATCTCTTCCCTTCCCAACTTGTATGTACTCATGATGAGTAACACTTCCTTCACGGAGTGTAGAGTTGAAGCCTGAAAACAACAGAAAAATTCCAATAAATATACAATTAAATACAAATAAAATAAAATAAAATAAATAAAGAGGAATTAGACTATATTGTACCAGCAAAAATATCTTCACTTAGATTGATAACCTTGGAGGCTTTACTGACACCCCCTCTTGTCAGGTGAAAAAGCCTATCAAAGACATCAGGATGCCCATAGTGGAAACGAACCCTGCATAAGCAGAAAATTGGGAAGATCATACTTTCAATTATTTATTTATATCAAGATCAATAAACAAATTTCTAAGTTCTAAACGATTGAACATTCATTCTCAATATATTTTGAAGAACTCTCCGCAGATCAGTAATTCTCTGACGTTTGAAAGCCATAGGTTTATTACAAATCCAATTTTGTCCATATTATTCTGCACATTGAAAGAAGAACCAGTAGAACTTACCTCAGGGGATTAGCCAACAATCTCTGACCAATTGTCACGAAACTTGTCTCTTGATTTGACATAAACCATGCAAGGGAAGAAACACTAAAACCACAGCAAGACAATAATAAGAAACATAGAAAATATGACCAATAATCAGAAAGAAATTGATATGAATCTACCTTCCAGTAAATATATGCTCTCTTAGTCCAAGAATACTTGGGAACCTCACACCATCATGCTTCTTAAGAAATTCTTGCAACAGATTTCTCATTTTCAAAGCTTCTTCCATGTAGTTATCCTATAAAAGATTTAACTTAGTTGCATGACATGATAAGACTTTACAATGATAAGCTCCTCTCATATCACCAATCACCATCATACCTGGTTCATATCTATTGTTTGCAAACCTTCTCCACGTGTGAAAATTATGGCGTGATTTTGATTTTCGGGCTTACCCTCACCTAAAATCGCTGGACCAGGAAGCTTTATTTTATATATGACCTGATCAAGCAAATAAAATAGAGTATATTAGGAAGGAAAAAAAAAAGGCATCTCGGGTAATTGTATTTAAAAAAGGCATCTCGGATAAAAATAGCATAAGTCATTTTTCCCTATCTTCAATTAAATAAACGAACATTGCTTCTTAATAATATTGGTGTTTCAATTTTATTTAAAAAATAAAATAAAAAATCAAAACAAAGCAGATTGAAGTTGTATGAATTAACTAAAACAGTCGGTGTTTCTCCATAAAAAAGTTTATCTATGTTTAACTTAAAGAAAAGATTATCAACTTTTAAGTACCTAAGAAGTTAATTCATTCATAAACGCTTAAGGAGAGGAGTCTTATTGTTTAAATTAAAGAAAAGTTTATCAACTTTTAAGTACCCAAGAAGTTAATTCATTGATAAACGCTTAAGGAGAGGAGTCCTATTGCTAATTCTTGTGATAACATAAGGCTTAACAACTTTTTAGTTCCTACAATACAAACCTTTTCTGGTTTTAATCCCCATAAAAAGCCTAGCCAGTCTGAATACCTACAATTATTTGTCCTCGCTGTTAGGGGACAGCAAGCAGCAAAATGCAGTTGATTCTTGTAAGATCTGGTGTGGAAATTGAGTATTATGCTATAACACAATCAACTGGTGAACTCAAATGAATCCAATGTTAGTCGGGTTAAGTTGGGCTTCTAATGGTTACCCACGATAATCAAGCTATCGGGCATATTCATTGAATAACAAAGCACATTAATGTTGATTATCATTTTGTTGAAGAGAAGACTCTAATTTCTTTGAACAAGGGAAAGAGAAGGGAAATTTGTTAGCCGAGCCTCGTTAAATTGAGAATCACTTCAACAATAACAGGCTGCGCAGGGTATATATCTATGCTCCAGATTGAGATGATGGATTAAGAATGAGAGCATGAATTAAGAATATTTTTGTTCAGCTGAAAATTAGTTGATAAATAATATAAATGAAAATAGAGTATTTATATGCAGACACAACAAGCCCGATCAAAAGAGGCTAGTTGAACGGAGCTGTATCTTTGATCTAAAGAGACTGGTAAACCATTAATTGATCCATTTGTTACATATATTTCCTTGCTCTGGAGGATTTCCTACCGCCCATCTAGTCGAAATTGCCATACTTTTCTTTTAAGAAAATTTATTATCCAATCAAAACAACATTACCAGTAGCAAAAGAAAGTGAAATAACATGTCTTAATAGTCAAAATCCAAATACCTGGTCCAGATTCTGCTCAGGCTCTGAAGAACTACTGGATTTCGGCATAGCCTTCACTAAGCAAGAGTAGTAAACCTTGTTGATCTTTTTCTTACTGTTTTTGATAGGTTCCTCTACCTCATCAATATAGGCAACTCTAAGTGAAGGGTATCTGCCAAATGAAAATATACAAGGTCATTATTATAATAGACATAAGAACAATATTCTAAAATATACAAGACAGATATAGTAAGTACCAAGTCTAAAACTACTCAGTCCAATGCCTACCTAGTCATAAGCCTCAATATGTCGTGTGCTCGGGGAGAACCAGATCGCTTGTCAATGCCATATTGTTGGCATGATACAACATATGTGAATTTCATATCAGCTACCGCTTGGCATTGTGTCCATAATGACCTTTCCCCTCGCAAGTTATCATCTGAGTTTTCCAAGGCTTTGTAGCCTTCCATCAAATCTGGCCATTCATAACGGTTAAGCAAAAAAAACCTTCAAGCTGTATGTTAAATTTAATAGTACATTGATAATGAAACTAAAGAAATTTCATTCAATGATTCCTAAGAGAATGAAGAGTCACCTTCGTCTTTGGCCATATCAAGGAAAGCCTGAAGCTCCAAAGCTTTTCTATAATACATCATACCCCTTACTGCACCAATAGTTATTAATGCAATAATGAGCTACATTATGGATTTCGAGGCTAGAATATAACTATCTGAAGTAAATAATAAATTTAAAATCACTTGATTATAAGCATGCACTTGTGTGTGTGTGGAGAGAGAGAGAGAGAGAGAGAGAGAGAGAGAGAGAGAGAGAACCAGTTCTTGTCAAAGTCTGCCCTCTATATGATGCCCATAGACGAAGCTCTTCTTCTAACTCTTCAGATTCATTTGCTTTAAGTTCCTCCTCGCTAGAACACTTCACTCGCTCAAGAAAGTAGTTCCACTCATCTGTGCATCAATAACCAAAATGGAAATAATAAACGCATTACATTTCTGATCATCTCACGAAGTTTTACATTTATGCAGCAGAGGTTTGGGGTGAATGATGAACCTGGAAATATCTTTTGCAAATAAAACAGAATCGAAACACCATCTTCATTTTGCGAATCCAGATCATTCAATGAGAAGAGAACCTCTTCTGTGTAGTATGGTGTTAAAACCCTACAAAAAAAAATCCACAATAACTAAAAAATATTAACAAAGATTTATACGATCTTATAACAAATAACAAATACCAACTCTCGGTGCATCTACCTATCAAAATACTACTATTTTTTATGGGTTACCACCATCTCAAGCTGAAAACTAAAATAGAAGTCTGCAGTTTTAAGTTAGACACTTCCATGGGTAACAGCTATTTTTCTTCATTGACAATCCTCCAAGAAAATATCTTATTGTTGAGAACATTTTAGAAAACTAAATTAGACATTCAAGTGTAGCATGCCTTTCACAATGGTAAAATAGACCATTAAATTTATCGACTATAACTTGCTGTGACAAAAGTCTTCACAGAATTCGCTTAAATACACCAAACTGAAGAACTAATAATGCATGTTGTGAAAGACTGACAAAAATTTAATGCTTTTAATCTGTAATCAACAAGAATATTAGGGAAAGGAACTTGCACAACGCATTCACTGATTCATAAATTTCAACAGGAAAACAAGGCATATGATTAGGGACCAAGAGATAGCTTACGAAAATGAAAGCATGTTGCGAACTTTTGGTGCCACAGGCATGTCCATAAACAGTGAATTTGAGAAGAAAGAAATACGCCTTCTTGCTTCTAAGTTAGAAGGTACATCCATGGCAGATTCTTTTGTTGTCAGCAGCAAGAAAAGTCGTTTAATCTTCCCAAAACAAATTGAAAATAAGTCAATAAAAATGCTTCACTAATTAAACCTACAGCGGAATAGTTCAATAGTAACAAACCTTCTCTGTCCAAGCTGCTGTGACTGGTTCAATTGGAAAGCTGATAGCCCCTTCAGATGCAAATAGCTGGTGATGTGGCTCAGGCTCAAGGGCAAACATTCCCTCGTGTCCAACACCACCATGACTTGAATCTATCGTACTATTTAAAAAAATATGATTTAATCGTGATCAGGAGATGAAGGAAGAATATGCACATGATGATGTGGAAACATAAGGATTTACATATGCACAACCTGAATATTTGATCCTGATCCTCCATCATTATATCTCTTGTCACGACTTCCAGCATGTCCTGGAATAGAATTACAACCTGATCCCTATCTTTCTGATTATTACCCAACTGCATAAATTCCAATAATTGGGTAAGACTTTAAACCCCTCTGAAGAGAAACAAAATGCACTCTCAATTGCATAAAAGAGTCCAATATTACCAAATATTGGATTAGCTGAACAAACTGTCCATAGAGGCTAGGAAGAGCACTCATTCTGAATTCCTTTATTAGTGTGCCTGCCTCTATATGACTGTCTACTTCACGGAACATGTATTCTATAAATCTGAAATAAAATATACAAAATTAAAAAATGAATTAGGTAAAGAAGAATCTTTCAGAAGTTAGTTTGAACCTATATCATTGAATGCGAAAAAGCTAGCTGCAATATTTCATCAAGAGGCCCGAAGTCCCTTAACATTTAAAGCTATATAGGAATACTACACTAAACTGACACACATGAAGTATATAAACAAGTTACAATTCCTTCTATAAAGAACTAAATCAAACAGATTCAAGCAACTTACGGTTTCTCCCGTTCTCCTCGAACCAAGTGCATAATAATGCTCTTAAATGAAGCATAGCACTCACGGACAGCACAAGACATGTAGTTGTCAGCCTCAATTCTTTTTGTCAGCTCTCGATCCTTTCCATTACTGTCCTTCGCCATATCTAATGCAATTGGGATCTAAAGTGTGTATAACCACCGAAAGAATTACTAAATGATTCAATAGAAACGTTGATAGCAAAGTCTCATAGAGAAGCATAAAACAAACCTTGCTAGCAAGTAGAAAGGGGGGCCATTGAATAAGGTCCAACTGAGTATCAGCCCAATAAGGTACAAGCAAAAGGTCCATTTCGCTGAAAAGTATAACCGCCTTACACACTAGCTTACAAAAAAAAACACAGTTCCATCGAGAAAGAGCAGATCATAAACCAGAAACATTATCCCCTACATTACCTATCATTAATAAGATCTTCCTCTCTGAAACTAGTAATTATTTGGTTCCACAATTGTGCAAACCTTGCAGCTTTCTTCCCTTTGTTAGACGGGATCTGCATCAATCAGTCAAAAAGTAATGTAATCCACAAAGTAAAGATGCTTAAATTTTAGATTACTAGATCAAGTAATGATAAAAGTGAAACAGTTAACCTCAGTAAATCTGCGAGATAAAGTAGCTTTTAATCCCTTTTTCCTTGGCTCGTCTGTTGATTCCTCGGGAATCAAACTGGCATTGAAGGCACCAGGCAATGACTGAAACCGAGACCTAAGCATTCCTAGTGTACGTATCTGCAACCATGACAACCAGTGAAGACAAAATAACTTAGATAAGTGAAATAGATATTTTATGAGGATTTAGATTTAAATGGTCTACCTCTACTATTAAATATGAATTATGATAGAATATTGTTATGTTTTCAGTTGTTTGATCTACGTAACTGACCCCTACACGTGGACAAAGGCTTTGATCGTTCTTAAGGTAAAGGGATATTTTAGTCACAAGTCATAGTTCAATGCATTGAAGTCTAAAATTATTCTCCAGTTAGAGATTCAAAAGTTGTTAATCAAAAATAGAAATGTCCAATCTCATAATAAGGCGTCTAATGAATCAAAGGCAGGCTACACGTTAGTCAAAAATCTTATTTAGGCCACTTAAGGATCCATTTATTTTGAGACATACATAATAGGTCTACAAAGAGATATTCTTCAGGAAATTTCAAACAGAGTTCAGAATAATAAAGCAAAATATACAGAATGTATCATTTCACTATTTCTTTGGACATAGAATTGAAGATCTGATCATATAGATATATATACCTATTAAGAGTCGCACATTGGATGAGATATGACTTGATAATGTGTTTTTAAGTGGTGGGCATTCCTCACCGGTTTTGTAAGGGTTGAGTTTAGATCAAACCCAGAGTCTAAGACTATCCAAAGAGCTAATCAGCTCCCAAATAAAACAATTGATCATGCACCTTTCATACCTATTGCCATAATTTCCCTTTTCATCCATCCCTAATACGTGAATCTAAACAAACTCCCAGGCTGCATTAAGTTAAAGTGAAGTATGTGATAACAAAGGTATGCAACACAAGACCTCGTGTGTGAAAAAGATTGGCATAAGAGGTACCGATCATAGAAACCCTAATAGTAAAGAAAATAAACTTATAACCCCTAGAATTGTTTGATAGTAATAACAAGGATAAAAATAAAATCCTAGCAAACTAAACAACCCAAATTTTATTTAAGCGGATACCTAAGTGTGAGACAATCGAACATAAAATATGACAACACAACCGCCAAGGAAAAAGATATCACCCCGCCAAGGAAAAAGATATCAACAAAGACTAAACCATTAAGTTCTAAAATTAGAAATTATAATAAACAAATCCTAATCCCACCATTCAAAATCCTAGTTATAATTTCATTCAGAAAAAGAAAGAAAATATCTAATTATAAATTAATGCAATAAGAAGTATTTCTTCTAAAACTGTAATTTGGCCCATAACAAATCGAACATAGAAGCAATCAAACAATATGCAACAACTTCAGATGTGGCAAAATATAACTAGCCAGAAGGAAATCTCATTGGTTCAATTTTAAGACAACATAAGGACATTTTAATAAACAGAAACCAGACAAAGGAAAAATGAACCGATGAACTATAACAAGAAAGCATTTCTAAGTAATTACCCAGCATGCGTATTTTAGCCAATAGAAATGTATGACATTGTAGATCAAACAGAACATAAACCCAGGTAAGTTAATGCAGTATTATCATACTAATAAACATGTAATGACGGAATGCTATGATAACACATGTTTCCAGTAGCAGAACTAATTTAAATCGGAATATCTATCAACATAAATTCAAGATTCCACCAGATTGGGCCTATATACAGAACATTTGGAGATGTACGTAAACCACTTGACAAACTTCTTGATTGCAACACTAAAAAATGGCCCTAAATAAACCTTAGGAGAAAAACTCAACCACATTTACGTCTTTTGACATATATGTAAACTACAGAAAAATATTTAGTTATAGACGGCAGACCAGAAGTAATTGGTTATGCACAGAAATCTATTATACGAATAACACCTTCAAACTATATCTAAGGAAATAAAACCAAAGATCCAAAAGATATTACTATACAAGTTTATCATAGCAGTGGACAATTTAATTACCTCCCCCAATCGACGGAATGCACCATAAATCCCACCAAATAATGTTGAGAATATTGCATACCAAATTTGGGTATCCATAAAGTATACCTACAATGGAGGAGCTAAATGATTATGCCACAGATACTAAAAGTTGGAAGTGAATCGGATACATCACAAACCCATACCAGAATAATTGGAGCCCAGAGAACAACTACAACACCAATATTGTTCCTAGCTGCAGAGCAAAAAACCAATTTTAAAATATTTTCTGAGAAAATGAAGTAATGTGAGAATCTGAACATTCAAGCTTACTACCATGGGGGAAGAATTCATGCCATTGGAAAGTTGATATTTTTACTTCCATAATAGCCTTTGTAGGTCCAACCAGAGGTTTTATCTATAGGAAGAATGAAAGAAAAAAAAAAGTTAAACAAACAAGTGGGAAAAACTGATATGAGGAGAAGATCAGAGACAGTGGAGAGCATGAGATCCTCCCAAAACAAGTAGAGCATGCATGCAAATGAACACACATGTTCATTCATGCACACAAAGAATAAGAACAACTCCATTTATTACTAGAGCACATTACTAAACTCCGGTCAAACTTAACACAATAGTTCATCACAATGCAAAATTAAACTCAGGCTATGTTGTAACAATGCGATAAAGGGTTTTTATAGTCATGTCCCGAAAAAATAAAAATGTTGAATATATTCATAACCAAAATTATGTGGAATTGTAGAAGGGAATATAAACAAGAAACTGACAAACACAGACATGTGCAAGAAATGAAAAACTATATGGAATTTCAGAATGAATGAAAAGTGAAAAGCGTCACCTCTATATAATAACTGAAAGCCAACTTTGTAAATAAAAGGAGGACCCAAAACACCGTGTACCTAACATAATAAACAGTGACAAATTAAATATTAGACAAGTTGGAATATTGTACCATATACCGGAAAGAGAAAATTTTCATCTTCATGTTCTTACTTGAAAAGGGAAAATGTACTCTCATGCATTCCCCTACCAACATAGAGGCGAGGCTGGCAATCACAAGGCGCCATAAACACCAAGTTAGAATCTAAATATCTAAGTTGTTACCACAAAAAAGGTTGTAAGTGTACAAAAATAATAAGGGGAGAAAGGTTGAACTGTTGTGTACCTGCGACCACCACATCATTAGCATCACAATCCTATAGTTCGACCTCTCGAGATAGCGCCGAATGAAGGGGAACATAAAGAATATTGCAGCAAGCATATTTGGTGACAGGTAAACAACAACAGCCACGATAAACAATGAAGGTGCACTTGAATTGCTACCAAACCAACTTTTTATGGTTTCAGCAAACCCGGGAGGATTGTCCCAGGTATAAGCATACGTAACTGACAGAAGAATCACCCATGCTGCAGCTGAAATAACTTTTAGAATATATCTTAATTTGACATACAGCGACATACTCCGCCGTGCTTTCCAACTTAGAATTACACCAAGAACAGCTGCTCAATGAGAAGGAAAAGATCAACATGAGTATCCTCCACATTATGAACTAACAAAGTACTCTATTTTATAAAATATAAGTTTCCGGGAGGTGGGGGAGGAAATACATATTAACAAACTCATAATTTTCATATTTAAATCAAACCACATCTTAGGGGTACATATTAAATAACTAATAACTATTCAGCCAAGGAAACAAAGCATGCTTTTGTTTTCCAGAATAGGTTTCCACAGTGATTTTCAATCTGACATCTTGAATACATCACCTTCAATTTTCCTTACCAAGTTGTTACATAAACTGAATATTTCATTTATAATCAGGAAGTTATATAGAAGCATAGGATACAACTGACATGGATCTATATCTCTAACAAGTCAGACTATAATGAATAGGGAACATGACAGTTCACTTCAGCCAATAACATTTCCTATAGAGGTGATTCAACACTTCAACCTATTATTTCAATTTGTTTATTACACTTATTTTTATTATCAGATAGCCACTGTCTGCTCTCCTTCTGCAAATCAGTTCCGCAACCTTAGAAACTCTTTTAAAAGGATGGTTAAATACAACAACCAAGCCATTTTCCACAAGGTTAAGTCAGCATATCAAATGACATCATAATGCTCTATCCCTATCAAATCTTAATCAAACCAATTAACTTCTAGGTCTTGATAAACTCTACTACTGTATAGTTTTTCTTGGTCTTCCTCTCTCAGCAATTGAGTTACCTCCATCTGATCAACTCTCTTTACTAAGAAATCTACAGGTCTCCTTGACCATGTCTAAACCCCCGTCTAGATTCAAACAACTTTCCATCAGTAAGTGTTACCCCAACTCTCTCCAATACTATCATTCATAATTCTATTCGATCTAGTTTTTCCATACATCCAGCCTAGCATTCTGAGCTCTGCTACACTAAGTTTTCTCTCATGTTGACATTTTACCTCCAAAATTTTTGTCCCGTACAGCATGGTCTTACAGTTCTAAAATTAAATTCTCCCTTTAGCTTGAGTGGTACATAGTTATCACATAAAACCCTCTAGGCTCTCCTCCATTTCACCCACCCAGCTTGAATCAGATGTTTACATCTCTCACTATTTCTCCGTCATTTTGTACAATGGACCCAAGATATTTAAATTGTGACTTGTGGTATAGTATGGTCTTCAACTTTTTTACTGGGTGAAAGTCGTCTTCTAGCAGTGAACCGAAATGACAGCTAAATAGTTATAACTGGAAAAAGGTTACTAATTTAGTTGTTTTCCAGCAGTTACAACTTAAGTTAATGCAACAAATGAGAAAGTGGGGCAAAATACCAATAATAGGTTACAATTTTACAGATCAACACAATTGACTTAATGCATAAAGGATAAGGCATGATCTCAGAGTAACAAGGTAAGCTGCAATCTCATAATAGATATCAAATATATGAATAAAGTTCGATATTGCCTACCTTGACCAAACTTCAATATAGCTGCTGTAATAAATACACTCAACACCTTCTTGAAGACATCCCCGTGAAAGATCACAGTTGGATCCCCAGATCCGTTCCAAGCAACAATAATCATGGCCTAAAAACATACACACAATTCTGAAATAGATTTTATTTGGCAAAGTATTAAAAGGGAAAAAAATGTCCACATGGAAGAAGTGAAACAAAATGCAAAAACAAGTTAGTACCTGTAAACACAGAATGAAAAAACTCCACATGCGATCAAAACTTCTGAAAAGGTGCCAAAATGACCTTATCTCAACAAAATTCACTTTCCCGAACCATCCGTCTCGGTTAGGCGGCTTGTCATCCTATGCATTAAAATTACAACAAGGCTTTCAGACTGAGTGGCATATACATGCTTCTAAACATTTCACATTGATCATAACTAAACGCAGAAGATTTCATCCTTGATTCCAGCCAAAATTCCAGCATAGAGCATAGAAATAGATTTTGTATTTTGGAAAGAAAAAAGGACACATCTACAAATAACCATAATCTTTGTCCAAACAACAGCATGCAACGAGCAACTTTTCCATCATTATTATATGCCATTGTTCAATTATGCATTAATGTCTATTTGTTTACATTTTTTCTCTTATGATGCCTGAATATCATATACAATTGCAAAAAGAAAAATAATCTTATAAGTGAGGATAGGGGCAAAAAATGCATCCACCAGGAGGGATTATAAAACAATATGGTCATTAAAATATAAATTTCAACTATATGCTACATCATCCTCTGATGTTATCAACGGACTTCTCAAAGGTTACGTGTGATTAAAATTGATCCTTCTAAACACATTTTATATACCATAATATGTATGGCAAAACGAAAGAGAGATAAGTTGAATATTGATGCACTCAAGCATCCCATTGATAAAAAAATGAGGAACCAAATTAGGACCTGTTTGGATAAACAGCTTATTTGCAGCTTATATCACAAGCGTTTATGTATAAGCTTGCATAAGCTATGTTTATAACAAAAGATAAAATAATGTTCAATTGTTTTTGTATATGCTATAAGTTGTTTCCGTAAGCTATATTGGAGAACTTATGAAATAAGTTGAAAAAGGCTTTAGAAAACTGTCATAAGTTGTTTTCATAAGTTCTCCCAAACAGTCTCACAAAGCTTATGCCAGTAGACAAGCTCAAATAAGCCAATCCAAACAGGCCCTTGGGTAAATATGAATCGTTCAAGGACCAAATGATAACTTCACTTAGTCCATTGAATGTAAAAAGGTAGGGTTTCACCCCAAAAGTTCAAGTCCTTTAAAGATCTTAAGTCTTGTATGTCTACCGATTAATCAAACACCGTAAACAGATATAGCACCCAATTCAGTACAATCTACCCAAATATGGCAAACTCTTTTAGTTAGAAACAAAAAGCACAATTATCATAAGATTAAATTGCAAAAATGAAAAGGAAAAAAAAATTAATCTGAAGACTCAAAAGCAGCCAAGAGATAGTAGAAGCCCCACAACCCATTACAACACAGGAAATTGTTATTCAACCAGGCTCAGGAGCATAATAGACAACTCATTATTTACATAGATTGGGCTGTCTTTGTTCACTATTGCAACTTCAATTTTGTGTTCTGATTTGTTGGTTTTGTAGTTTTTTCCATCCATTTTCATTCTAGAGGAGCATGCCTAACTCTCCTTTTTATATCTTCCTGCTCTACTAATGAGCTTTCATTTCACACTCAATAGATATAACTTAAATAAAGTTACAAACTTATATAAAAGTCCACCAGGAGCTGTACGCACACAACTCGAACCTTGCAGCTATTCACAAAATTTAAGATGATCATGAAAGAGGGGAACCCCCTCCCCAAAAAACAAATGTAATTTCTCATTTTAATACTTGAGGTAAAAATAAAAATTGTACTCAACTTGAGGAAGAAATAAAAAAAATTGTAGTCAATGTATGGAGAGAAAATAGGAGATCAATAATAAATACTTACATTCGATTTGTCAAAAACCACCCGCTCAGATGGCAGGTAAAAGAAATCGGCATCAGCACGCATCGGCCATCCTAACCGAAAACAATCAGCAGACCTACAATTATGTTATTAGAATTAACTTCTAGACTGACATTGAGAACATATGGGAAACAAATTAAACGTATAAATTGTACCAGAAATATTCATTCAAATCATCATAGTTCCGCCATTGTGAATGCTTTGACCTTCCCCTTTTGCTTTTTTTAGCTTCCTTTTGAGCAAAAAATTTAACAAATTATTTTCACATTCATTTCAATAAGCATTAACTTTATCTGGATGTAACAGCCACAAAAAAAGAAAGGAAGAAAATAAAACTATGAAAAAGTAGGAGAAAAACCTCAGCAATCACGTCATAGATAGGAGTCACTACTTTCCTTAAGAAAGCCTCATCTTCACCTCCATACGCTGGCTTGATATTCTCACCGGTCATTGGACTGACATTACCCGCAAGCATACCATACAATTCAAAAGCCATCTATTATCACGATGAAAAATCTCAATGGGTGTCAATATCCAACAAAAGAAATTAGTTACCATCAAAATATTCATTTGACGCAGACATATAGTTGTTTATAAATAAAAAGAGATGAGAGCAACTGCCAAAACCATTGTGAGAAAACAAGTACATGCACATTGCCAGGCACACAATTATGAAATGAAGATATAACAAAGATACAAAACAATAATTAAAAGAAACATTGTATCTTTTTAAGTTCCTATGCATCCAAATTACAGTGTCAGTGACTCACATGGTAGAGAGATAGTGATGCTCTTAATATTGAACCAGTTCAGATTTAAACATCAATCAGGTACAAAAACAAGCTCTCGTTTTACAAACCTTGTCCTTATAAAAGCATATATTTGCGTGTTTATCTAAATACACAACGACCACACTTAATGGTAGAATCTCCTCAAAATGGTTCTAAAACACACTCTGTATTCCTTCTTGTTTCTCAAAAATATTTTCCTTTCAATATTTAAAATACTTATTTTGCAGAAAAGAACCATTGGACAATGATTGAGAGTGAAGTTAGGTAGGAATAATGAAAGCCGTTTGGTAAGGACATTAAAATGTTATGTATGTAGAACAAATAATTCACAAAAGGCAACAAATGGTTATCCGAAAACAGGTCAAACTCCACTGTTATAGCTCTCTATCGATAACCATGTAAGATAGTGTGCTTGCAACTAAGGGTTATCCAACAACAGGTCAAACTCCAACTTATTTAAGTGATAATGATCAAAAGTTCTAACATAGGGCCATTTGTTTTCCTCCCGTTGAAAGAGTTAGGAAAGAAGGGTCCTAGAATTTAGGTTGGGCCCAATTCAACCTTACGAAACCGGATTTTAAGGTGAGGGCTGCCCAAGCTTTATAATCACTGCATAGGCAATATCTCTAGGCAATGTGGGATTAAAGTCACCCCTTCACACCCAACACAATGAAGGTGTTGGAAGCTGCAATGGAGGCAACCCAAATGCCCCAATTAGGCTGCTAGGGTGAACCGCAATGAAGGTGGAATTTCCAGTGAAGGGGAATAAGAGGATTGAAGGAAACAGGTAAGGTGAACTAAAGAATTACGTAAGCAAAAGAGGCAAAGAAATGGCACCAAAATAAAGTTTTGTCGTAGGTAAAAATTGTCCGTAAGCAAGCTAATGTATGTGCAAACCCACAGATAAGTATTAAGTAAGGATGTTTAACCAGGTATATGCACAGAATGCAGGGAAAACGTCCATAAAAATCCAAGTATTGGAGCAAACAGAGTTGACACTAGCATATCTGAGAAATATAAACATAGATTGGTTCAAGTGACGAAGCATACATGGTGATATATATAACAAAGGCATTCTGGCATGAATCTTAGGTTGGCGGCTTCACCCCATATAAGAAGATATAGACCCATATATAGTAGTTTGCGTTGCTGCACTTCTTGCTGTATGGTAGGTAACCTGCAGTGTGCATCCACTAGACATGTTACAAGGAAAACTCAAAAACACATTTCTTGACAAAGCCCAGATATGAAAGTTAAAAAATGCTACAAATAAGCTGTGTTGCATGTAGACTTAAACAAACAACTCTACATCAGCAATTCAATATTAGGAAAACAGAAAAACTCACCAAAGGCTACTTTTCCGATCCAAATATTTGCACCATTTTTTGTAGTTCTTGAACAGTTTCTTCATCACTTCTGTCAGAGCACACTCGTCCAACTAATCAAACAGATATACTAGTCACAGGCAGATCTAATCCAAATTGGTGCATGTATATTTGTGTTCATGAAAACTGAAAGAAAATGATTACGTGTTGTTCGTTTATTTCATGTATTCACTTTCATTTAATATGTTTTCACTACTAATTATAAAAATGCCACCTTGCTTTCACTATGTTTCTTGTTTTCAAGAACTTGCTTAAGAATTACTAATAGTAAACAAATTGTAGCTCCTACCATTTCCTTCACAATATCATGGAAAAAGTAAGCAGCATAAAAAACAAGGTGAGATTTTTCAATTATAAGCAAAGACAAAACAAACTAAATACCGCCCAAGTTATTAAGCAAACGGTTCCCAAATGAAGATACATTCTCAACAAAAATTCAGAATGGGATGAAGTGAATACATAAGGTGCGGAGCTTTTGAGCTACATAAAATTGAAAAAAGCAGACATTTACGGTATCAAGAAAGAAATAGTTTGCAGCACAGCATTGGGTAACACTACAACTTTAAAGCATGAGTACTGGAAGCCTCCCCCACCCAGCATGTAGGTAAGGTTTAAAGAAAAATGAACTTTTTGTATTGAATGAAACATGGCAAATGGAATCAGACTCTGAGATTAAACTGTAAACAAAATATTAAAATCCTCATATGCTCCACATAGTATTATAACAGTAGAAACGGTAGAGTATATTAAGAGAAGCAAATTCTACATGGTAGCTTCTAGTTCTACCATAGGATCTACCCACCAAACATACTCTTCATTCTTCATTTGTATTTTTGACATCTTTTTACATTTCCTTTGTAGAAAGGTTAAATAAATAAATAAAAGCTTTCTACAGACTTTAAAATTGAAAAATGTACTGTAATTGAAATCAAAAACTGACCTTGGGCTGCTGATCGGGCTTTGGAAATTGTCTTATGTGAACATTAGCAAGCAATAAGATCAAATGCTCTCTCTGATTTGCAACATTGTGCTTCTGAGTTATGTGCAAGAAAATTATTAAAACCAAGAGGTTAAACAAATCCACTTCAATTAATTAGTGGTGAAGTAGTTTTTCCAAAAAATATAAGATTATTCAAATAAACAAGTAGCCTTGCAGTTCCTGATTTTTCTTGTTTACAGAAAATGAAGATTTTTTGTTTACCTGAAATCCAAACATTGAGCCAAGCCAATCCAAAATGTCTTCGTCTTTTTTTTTCTTGTAGTCATTAGGCCACGGAAGACCCCTAGTGTTTCGAAGAGCATATACAGCTGCTTGGATCTATAAAAAAACGTTATGAGTAAGTATTTTCATTGAAAATCAAAAGGGGACAGAAATACAAATGTATGAAATTAAAGATAAAGATTGTGCCTCGGGAAATTTCATTATCGCTTGATTTGCACTATCAGGATCAAGAGGAAGAATATTGAAAGGAACTAAGATCTCCGTCTTCTCAGCAACTTTATCTTGTGTCTCCAAAATCTATTACAATGGCAACGCAAATCAATCATAGTACAACAGACAGTATAAAGCCAACAAGCTGTTAAATATGGATAAACAATATAGATTCAAAAAAAAGGGAAAACCAGTAACAAAAAAGAAAAAACTAATCTTAGGAGCCATAGAAAATAACCTCGCGATCAACTTCCATAGATTGGGTCATGTTAACAGCCTTCAAAACCTCAAAAAGAACATTAGCAGTCTGATATGCCTTGGTAAGTTGTGCGCTGAAAGAAGAGAAGAACTATCATCACTCATCATAAAATGGCCAGTGAGCATATCAAACTAAATTATCTAGGAAACCAACCGGTCAGCTTTATCAGCAGCATTTTGCAAAGCTTGGATATATTTTTTGTAGTAATGCTGATAAAAACTCTGCATCTCACGAGCATCGCTTTTCTTTACCCTTCCCTTCAAAGTTGGATCATTTTCCTGGCAATTATGGAACAAAAAAAATACAGACTTAGCATAAAATTATTTAAATTACTTGCAAGAACCATGCCCATCAAATGTTATTGAAGGCGACCATACTACTGATTCTACAAAGCATCACATCTTATTAGAGGCAACTTGAACTATCTATATTCCATATACCAGCAAAGAGAATGCACTATATGTTCAAGAGTAGGAACATTGAACCTTGAGCATGAGCAAGACGCAAGTGAACACGCATGTGAACTCGTTCAATGATCCCCCGTATTAGAAAATAGTAAGGCTTTGTATGCGAGTTTGGAGGGGAAGGGAGGGGAGGGGTTCATTTTCTTCATAATACAAAACCCCCCTAATTTGGGGAAACTCAAAAATTGTATTGGAGGAGAATTTTGAAGGGTTTTGGAGGGTTAATATGAATTCTTCAAGGGTTTATCTATCCTTTGCAATAATATTGCATAGGCTAAGACAACTTAAAATGGTAAGTTTTTATTGAAAGCAACAATTATTTATTACAAAATTATGTTTTTAATATAGAGTGCACAAGTTCCAAGATAAACTACTTCAACTTTCTAACATACACCCTCCGGTCACTATTATAAGCAAAACTTTGCATTTTAGATTCATTCATTAAATGATGTATGTGGAAAGCAACAATTATTTATTACAAAATTATGTTTTTAATATAGAGTGCACAAGT
>Ga0228710_1000400_pt1 | contig 52810 bp, 19 predicted proteins | sample MedpolnodulmetaG_FD_177995 | JGI IMG/M metagenome (GOLD analysis project Ga0228710, IMG submission 177995) | Root nodule microbial communities from Medicago polymorpha collected in Santa Monica, California, United States - pink nodules | ecosystem: Host-associated > Plants > Roots > Nodule... | reverse complement strand
CCCCCAAAATTTGAAAAAAAAAAAAAAAGAAGAAGTAAAAGAAGCGTTTACCTCCTGATAAAATTTGTCACAAAATATCGTTTACCTACCTATATCAATTGTGCATTGTCTTTAGATAAAAGTCTATGTATTTGTAGGTAAAAATAATATTTCTACCGTGACTCATATTTGATTATGACTTAATTGTCTATCATTGTAAACGGTGATGGACTTTTTAATTAACGAAAATTGTCGAATTTGATTCAATTTATTTTATCATTAGCATATAAAAGACATCTTTTGAGGAATATAGAGCAATTGGTTTCTATAATGACTTGGATAATGCTAATGAAATTGCTATTGAATTGAATATAGGCCAAGTACTTCTCAAAGGGATATTATTCGAAGAAAAAAGTAGTTGGATGAAAATCTGAATACCCATGAGTTTGATGTTATTGATTAAAACATACCCTTTTTTATGTTATTGATGTCATTTGATTTTGTTTTTGTTTTTAAAAGAAGGAATAGCAAATGAGAGTTTTGGTGATTGGGTACATATTAGTCCAATACTTAAAAGAGCATGAGACAAGTATGGAATATGTTAAGAATATGATTAGCATCAAAAAAGAAGAGGAAAAAAATCAAACTATTGTATTGAATGGGAATTCATTTTTAATATTTGAACATGGCCTTCAATTTGATTCGGTTGAAAAAAATTTGTTTTCATACACAAATTCATTTTCATTTTTGGATAAAAAATCTTAGGACCAAACTTGATAAAAATGACCATATACGTGATGTAAAACTTGTTTCATTTATACACCGTAGACTTAACTTAAAAAATATAGTTAATGGTACAACGTTTTTGTACTAAACTCATCACAAATAATATACGGGAAATTTTTACCCGTTGGTTTTCAAACAAATATTTGATTCTTAGTATATTTTACAAGTTTAGTTGATACTATCTCTATTTCAAATTATAACTCGTTTTGAAAAAAAGTTGTCATAAATTATAAGTCGCTTTACAATTTCAATCAAACATTAATTTTTTTTTATTATTCCCTTAGCTATTATTCCCTTTTCTTGTCAAAAATTGTCAAAAAAATTAATATTTTATTATTATTTCCTTAACTATTTACTACTCTCTCTTCTTTCAATTCTTTAATTTATATTTTGTATAACAACTCATAATATCTCTTTTCTATATAAAATGAATTATATTTCTTAATACATGTGAAATGCTCAAAACGTCTTATAATTTGGGACCGAGAAAATAATATTAAGCGAGTATTCAATTGCGGATCCATAAATTTCTTTTAGTTGGTCTAAAAAACATTATACATTTTGCCTAAAGAAAAATATTAAGGATTTGTACAAAATAGATAACTATAACGACAAAATAATCTCAAAATACATACAAACTATAAAGTTATAATTGGCTTATGCGAATTTTCATATTCTAAAAATGTTCAATGATTTCGTTGGTTGGTAGAGAAAGATCTCTCAAGAGTTGCAATTACCACATGCAAAATCAAAGCTAACCTCAAAGTAAATATATCATTTGCCCTCAATCTTGGTCCAAGAAAAATATTACAACCAATCAACATTTGAAACTTTTTAATCTTTCCCAGACAATGTTTCATAATGTTTGTTTCAATGGATTGGTGTTTCTTTTATTGCACCAGCCACGGTTCAGGATCACTTTCATCATTTTGGAAATCTGGCAGGGTTACCGCATTCCACATATCATTTTCTTAAAGTTATATGACATGCTTGTGTTTGGGTTGTTTAGAAGGAACAGAACAACAAGATTTTCAATAACAAAGCGGTGGATTTAAGCAAATTATTGGATAATGTAAAACTTATGTCTTTTTTATGGTTAAGGGCTAATAGGCTTACTTCTGCTTTCAGTTATCATGACTAGTGGTGGCACCCTTTACTTTGTCTGGGTGTTAGGGAGTAGTTTGTTCTTGTTTTTTTTGACATCAGACATTTTATTTGTAATCTTGTTGAGGGTTCTCTTTTGCACACCTTGTGCGAGTGAATCTCTCGTGGTGATTAGTTAAATTTCATTTTGACTTGTTAAAAAAAAAATTAAAGTTCTAAACATGCCTACAAAAATTTATTAAAAATTTAAAAGTTTAAGCATAATAAAACAAAATTAAATTTAAAAATGACTAAAACTTCATGTTAATTTTTTTTACATGAACTAAACCATGCTATTTTTTATATAAGAACTAAAAATAAAATTTAATATATTTATAAGGACTAAAAATTTGTTTAACTCTAATTTATATATGTCATATAAGTGACAAAATTTAGATTTCTTTTATGAATACTTTGCTTCTTTTTATTGTGAAGATCGAAAACCAAACATCAACAGAAAACAAAAGAAGCTAAAGTCTAAGACCAATGGAAAGTCTAGGACCAATGGACCATAAACAATTATGGCATATGCTAGAAGCACATAATTCAACTGAACGGATCAAACTGAATTTACTTGATAATAACGATGCTTAGGAAGTTAATTTGCACAAGAGTTTACTTCTCAACGAATATGTGATGAGAGGAGCATATGCGGAAGAAAAAAAAACTCAGGTGGGTCATTAAAATTAATTATAATATATAAACATAAAATAAAGTTGTAATAAGCATTAAGTACGAAGTTGAAATAACGGAGTTTAATTAAAAAGTTAGGATGAATACTTAAATAATTATGTATTTAACAACTACTATAAATTATGAAACTTTCTTTGTACATTACGACTGTTAACTGAGAGAATTTTCAGTTGACATGATAATATGTTAAAGTATAAGCATCACAAAATCACGTATGCCACTTTTGAAACTGCGAAAAACAATAATCATTGAAAAATTGTTTAAAGACTCGCAAAATAGACCTATAATTGAATTATTTAAATTTTTTGGGTGAGCCACTACACCACTTTGCGGGAATTTGGATCAACCGAAACCTAAAACCGACACAAAATTGCATTAAATCTCGCAAAGTAGACCCATAATCGTTAATTTTTTCATTTTTCAGGTCGTGGCCCACCCTAGCCCATGAAGGGCTCCGCCACTGAGCATATGGATGAATGTCGTGTTTCTTCCTAACTAAGACAATAGATAACGTAAAATATGTAAGGGATTTCTTAAATATGTATGGAAGTTTACAATAGTTAAATCACATAAAATGTAGGAAACTAGAAATGTTTTGTTTGGGTTCATTGCTTATGTTGTTTGGACCGTAGAGGCGGTTACCTAGGTTTGAGTCATGTTTGTGACGGTTTTTCTTCTTCTTTCTTTTCTTTTTTAAAACGATTTAAAATTGAAAATGAATGTTGTGTTTAGTGATGTGAATAGGTTAAGTCGAACTAGACTTTACAAAGGTTAAGATTGACCTTTTAAAAAATTGAAAGCCTAACTCTCGCGTGTAGCATCCCATAGCATGTTAGTATTTTGTTTTCCTTCACCTAGACTTGAACTTAAATCCTTTTGCTCTTACAAATCTTGCAACCCTTAACTCAAAAAAAATTGAGTCACTCAACCCCCACTTAATTTATTGTTTCCATCGAGAATAGTAATAAGGCTAAGGACAAGGCCATACAATATGTCAAATTGTCAATAATGAATGAAGGAAAGAAAAAAAAAACGGGGGGGGAGAGTAGTCCTCCCCACCTTGCGTAAAACCCTCCAATATGAGAAACTCAAAATTGCATAAGGGTAGGACTCTGGAGGATGTTGAATAATAAATTTTTAAATCCATTAATTCCTTTTATGATATTTTTAAAATAAAAAATTACATAAGTATTTTCCTAGCACTTTTATAAAAAAAAAAAGAGAAATGCTGAATGGTACGGATTCGATGCATACGGAAAATTTCACGAATGAGCAATAACTGGCCTTTTTTGTGTTCTCTGTGTAGAGTAGAAGCAGCAATTCAACACTGATTTGATTTCTCTTGTATGCCATATATCTATTTTGTCGATTTCTAAAAAATAAGTTGATCTCTTGACACTTTTTTTCTTTCTAATCCGGTGGTCTTTATCTTCCATAGTATGGGACATGATCACTATAATAATTTTGTTTGGAACATGATCACTATTATCATCATTTCTACAAAAGGGTGCAGTATTTTTGTTATTATTTTTAATCTAGTGTTAGTATTCGTTTAGTTTAATCTCCCATTTTTTGGTAAAATAAATGAGCGAATATGCTATGCATGTGAAATTCGTCAAATTTTGTAAAGGAGAATGCCGTACCGTTTAGCACCTCTCAAAAAAAATGTACTCTAAAAAAAGTCTCATAACTCCCGAACAAAGAAAGCACGAAGAAGAATTTATTGTTGAGCAAGCATGCATCCATGAAGAACCAACTATCTGAAATATTGTGTGAAATAATTCATCAATTTAATTTGTCTCTAATACATATTACCCTTTCTCCCATTTAGCCGTTGAATCTACGGTGTGTTTCATGTTTGAATTCCGCAAGAAATCTTTTTTAAACATCAAAATTTATTAAAATAAGGAGAGAAGTACAAAGAGTATTAATTTCACCATCCGAAAAAAGTACAATGGTACTTGACTAGCTAAAACAAACACCATATTTTAAGAATTGAGACGCTTTGAGTGCATCTACAATCTCTTCAACTGCCAAATCTTTGAAGAAAAAATCACTTCATTATGAGCCTCCCAAATCTTTCAAATTGCAGCGTGCCAAATTTAGTTTTTGATACCAAGAACTAATATTGTATTTTAGAGATTAAATTGTAAATAGAGTGAAATTTTATGTGGGTCAGAAAACAAAAGTCTCGTGCATCATGAATAAAATGTTTTCAATTTCATTCTCCTTCATGACATGATACAGTTCCACCTGACGTAAAACTTTATATTTACATCACTTCATTCTGTCATAATTTTGTTTTACATCACTTATAACATTTAAGATTACAAAATTAGTCATTATTTTTTATAAGAGATTACGAAATTAATCAAATTTAGCAATTGAATCACATGGCATTATATTTCCTATCATCTACATTAAACTTCAAATAATTTAGACACTTATAAGCAGGGGCGGATGCACACACAAGCTACACATGCTATGTGTGGCTAAAGCCCCACTTTTCCTTCTTTTTTTTAATAATAGATATAACGCAAAAGAATAAGTCGGTAAATGAGTAAACCATCTCTTTTACAGTGTGTTTTATGTTTGAATCCCGCAAAGTCATTTGCAGCTTTTGATGTGAACAAATTATCGAGGATGAATAAATTTTATGCAAATGATTTAATAGATGTGCCAGAAGTGGCGTTACGCCATCAACTTAAGAATTATGTTACAAATGTTCGATATAACCCAAAATTTGCTATGTTTAAAGGACTTTCAGATCTTTGTGCAAAATTTATCGAAACAAATAAATGCAACACATTTGCTATGGTTTATAAACTTTTGAAGTTGGCTTTACTCTTGCCGGTAACAACTGCAAGTGTTGAACGTGTTTTTTCAACTATGAAAGTTGTGAAGAGTAACCTGTGTAACAAAATGAGTGATCAGTGGCTAAATGATCGCCTTGTAACTTATATAGAAAAAGATGTTCTTTTAACAATTAACAATGATGTCGTTTTAGCTCATTTTCAACAAATGGATAGGAGACGATTTTCATTGTAATGTATTGTATCTAACAATGTTATTTCTTATTTTTAATATAGTGCATTATTGTTTCTTTGAAAATTTAGCCCCACGTGTATTAAAAGTCTGGATCTGCCCCTGTTTATAAGCATTTCTTTTTATGAAGACTCAAAAGCATGTTATAATCTAATAAAAATAGAACAATAGACATAGAATTGGTCGGAGTGGTAAGGAACTTGAACCCATTAAACACGTGGTTACGAGTTCCATTCCTAACTCATGCGTTTGGAAAAAATTCGGTTGGAAGAGGAGAATCCACCTTATGATAAGATTTTGGGTTTTACTTTTCGCACCTTGTGGCTTTCCTCGCACGCCCTTTTTTTTCCAAAATTACCCCTGGTCTGGATTTCATTTTCCGGATTGAATTGTTATAATTTACCAGATTTATTCGGATTTCAAAATCCGAAATTGCCTTTTTCTAGAACTTTTTCATTTTTAAGCTTTGAAATTCGTTCTATAAATGCAAATAAACATATAAAACAGAAATAAAAAGACAAAAAAATGGAAACAACTCATTTCATTGATATTTGAATAATACATTACAATCATGTTAAAGCTTTTTAAGCTTTTTACATAAGAACCTAAAACTATTTCTAGGGGATAGGCTATACCAGTGGCTCCGGCTAAGAGGTCATACCAGTAGCTTCACTGTTGAAGGGAGACAGAGGGGGCACAAGGGCCTCTAGGGAACAAGAGACCATGATGGTCAATATGACACCCAGACTGACCCCTTCCCTGTTGACCGATCATATGACCCCTGATAGATTTTCAAAGAGGCCTCTTTCTATGAAAGGCCAACGATGGAAACACATCATTGTAGAAGAGGAGAAGAGGAGAAAGAAGAGGGTGTGAGAAATTGTGAGGAAATGAGCTTATTTATAGGGAGGGAATGTCTCCATAGGTTGTATCTACCATTAATGGAGTCAAAAAAACGTGTAAAAACACGTTTTTTGAGCAATGCACCGGCCAAAAATGTTTGCAAAACATTTTCTTTGTGGTGCAGACCACCGGCCAAAACTTCTAGTGCAGTCCGGAATGTATAATTCGGAATTCACATGGATTCCGGATTTCATATTCCGGAAAAATACGATTATGGCGTGGACCAAAGGGAAACTTGGGACTTTGTGTATGACGAGTGTTGGTTCGAATTTTAGAATCCGGATTGCTTCAGCATTGGATTCTTTTGCGTGGCCCACATTGCACCGACAATTTTTGTGGTCCACAACGCCCATTTACCTGTATAAATAGGGGTCCCTGTTTTCATTACAAGTAAACTACACCATAAAAAAAACATCATGGAATTCTCTGGCTTTGATCCGAACACCAAGCTAATGACAGTCAACTACAACGGTGGAACACCACCCCATCTGTTTAGGATTCGCAACGATGTCACCCTCTCTGAGCTGAAGGATGAGCTGGATCAAATCAACCGTCAACTCAACCACAGAGACACGAGGAGAGTGGTCTGTGTTGACTATCGATGTCCATTGTCCGACTCAGCCGGATCTCTTCGTTTCATCCGGATGAAACTCACAAACGATGACGACGTGAGAACCATGTTCTCTGTCTTTGCTCAGCACAGTACTAGAGGACCGATCGAGTTGGACGCTTCGTTGGTTAGATCTGTTGAATAAATTCTGAAAAGTTTGCATCGGTCCAGGAACTACGAAGAGATCAGGGCTCTGCTGGAGGGACCAGAGGAGGAAGAAGTTAGTTTAGATGATCCGTGATAATGTGTTATGTTTTAATTAATCGTGTGTTTTATGTTGTTTTAATTGCATGTTGGTTTGTGTTGTTAAATTAAGTTGTCGCATTATGTTTTGAATAATATATATTATTTAAACTTTCATTATGTTTTAATTTACGTCAAAAATGTTCATTTAATTGATAAAATAACCAAAAATATGCATTTCGGATCATGAAATCCGGATTCACCTAGGGTGTAAGTGTGTTCCGGAAAATGAAATCCAGAACACCTCAGCATAGAATTCTTTTGTATGGATCAGATTGCACCAAGAGTTTATGTGGTCCACAACATCCAAGGACCTCTATAAATACATCCTCTCTGGTTTCCAACTTCAATACCAGCAAAACACACCAAAGAAAACCATGCAAATTGTTGTCATTAAGCTGATGACCTTTCTCACGCGGTCGCAAATAGATATTTCTCTATTTGACTGCGTGATGAAGATCTTCAGCATGCTGTCAAAAATACAAACAAACACACCAAAGAGGCCAGAGCAAATTTTTGTCATTGTGTTGAGGATCTTTCTCATGTTGTTTTAAATATATAGATCTCTATATAACAACATGATGAAGATCCTCAGCATGTTGTCAAAATATATAGATACTCCTTGATGCCTCCTTGATAGATAGATAACTCAAAAATATCAAGAGGTTTCTATGAGTTCGGTCCTGCTGCCTGCCAGATGAATATATTATTTTGCAAGGCAGCAGGATCAAACTCAAAGAAATCCTCTTGAAAACACCTTCCCAAAAGATTCAACATTTCTGTTATTATGGATTTTTTAACTGTTTATTTGTCTTATGTTGCTTCTATTTATGTTATGTACCTTTTTTCTATTATTTTAAAAGGCATTCACAACGAAAACGATCCAAAAAAAAGGTCTGGTGCAGTTCGGATTTTATAATCCGGACCAGCTTCATGCATTCCGGATTTTATAATCCGAAAACCCTCAGTTACATTTTGGCCAGTGACGTTTCACCAAAGGTTAGGCCAGTTAATGGAGTTTGAATGCATCTTTTGACGGTTTTGAATGTGGAACACATTTTATTTGATTGTAATTAAGACCTATGACTTATTTAAGGCTATAAAAAGGCTTGGATCTTCAACATTTTCCTTCATTCTTCTTCACCTCATTTCTTACATTTTCTTCAATTTTAGGTAGGTTTTAGGAATGTTTGTGGTGTCATGGTCATTGTTTACTGCTCATACGAACCCCGCAATTGCATTGCAGCTTATGCGGCGGTCGTATAACGGTCAACAAAGACCCTTGACATCAAAGAAAGACACAAAATATTCATAGCGTACGCGTCCGGATTTTATTTTCCGGAAACACTAACAATCTAGTTCGGAAAACGAAATCCGAACCAGGGGTATTTTTGGAATTTTTGCAGGGCGCGCAAGAAGGCAGCAGGGTGGGAAAAGTAATACTCTAAGATTTTTTTTACGGAAAGAGTTTGATAAGTGTTTTTTCTCTCTCTAGATCTTATATTCAATTTTTCTGGTGCCAATTTTACTTTGGTAGTCCACATAGAGCTTTGCTCCAGCTTTACATGAGTTTCCTGCAAATTGACGGTGAGAATGATTCCCTCAAACTAGTCGATTCTTCAATCGGATGTCGAGTTTTTTAAGAAAAAACTTAGGATCCTATGAATGGGTCGCTAAATTTTATAATTTAGTAAAAAAAAAGTGTTATAAATATTAAAGTTTGATATCGTATGTCATTTGATGTTTTCTCTTTAGTTTATTTTATCTCTTTCTTTATTTTATCCTTTAATATTCTTATGTATATGCTAAAAGACTTATTTTGACTTCTCCATATATAAGAAATTCAAATGTTGAAGTTTGATATTAAACCGCATTGGTTCATAAAAAATAAAAAACCTCATTGTATTGCTATGGTACTAAAGATAAATTGGGTAAGTTTATTGAATAAGGATTCATATGATTAATTTTGGAGGATGTTAACCAGTGCTTCTAGGATATTGATTAAGCATTAAATGAAATAAGTTTTTGTTAAAAATTAATGTAATTATTAGTTAATAAAAAGTGACAGTTTATATTTTCAAGAGAGATAATTCATTTATAGATTTTTTAACCAGTGTTCCGAAGACACCGATTTACAAGATCTTTAATTTTAATACCAAACTACTAGAAATGTCAATATTGATTATATTCACATCTTTTTTATTAGAAATGTCAATATTGGTGTACTTTTCTTTTGACAGACGCATTGATGTACTTGGGAATTTTAATTATTGCTTAACCGTTTATACACCTTGCTTGGTCAATTTCATGGATAAACCATTTAATTTGAAAGCCCGCAGAAATAATAAAGGTAAACAAAAAGCTGGCTATTTGAAAATATATGAAAGGATCGCCAACACATGTTGGTTTAGATTATAAAAAGTTTTTTTTCACCAAAGCGAAGTTAACTATTATCATTAATCAACTAATGTTCAATACAAGAAGGATAAAACGAAAGAAAATACGGTGACTAATCTAAGAACAGGTCGCCCAGCTAAAGTATGAGCAATCATGTTCGTTTGTCTCCTAACAAACTTCATCTCGAAATTGGAAGTTGATCACTCATATACCCCCTTCGTCTTAAAATGCAAGAGAAAAAAAATCACTTACATTGTTTCAAAGTTAAGCAAAAAACACAAACTTTTATCCCGTTTAATCTTTTTTTTTATTTGAAAAAACCATCTTTTTCAAGAAATTTTTTTGTTTATTATCATGAAGTTTAAATGCAAATTACATTTAATTTTTCCTCTCTCCCATTTTCTCTATAACCAATAGCCAATGAAAATTATTTTTACATCTTCTTGTAAAACTTTTTTTTTTTGAAAACTCGGTATCCGATCCAAGAACCGACTAATCCGAGGGGACCAATCTCATCGCCCACTTGCGGGGCCCCCGTTTAAAGCCAGAGCAAGCTCTGTATGGACTTATCTCATCGAAATTGGCACTAGAGGGAATCGAACCACCTGAGACCTATGGAGGAGCAAACTCCAAGATCCCAAGCCAACCACCAGGCCAACCCCAAATGGGTTATCTTCTTATAAAACTTATTTAAAAGAAAACACAAAAAACTATACTCCAAATGTTTTAGTTTTCTTAATAAGTGTGATTTGATTTTTTTTTTCTTACAATTTAGGACGGAGGGGAGTACTTTAAGGATATCAATTAAGCTTTCCTGTAAGTGTAAGATTTCATTGGTAGATAATTTGTAAGTATATTTGTCATGTTCTCTGAGCCTTGAATTCTTTGGAGAGTTCCAATATTCAACTCATTGATTTGATAAGTGATTTACTCAGATTCTCGATTGAGATACTGACCTGATCAATATCAATTTGATAAAAATAAGAAGAAGAAAATAAATGAGTTGAGTTTTGAGGTATGAAAATATATTTTTCTCCTAGTTTAATTTGTCAAACTAACACTAATCATGGTCAAATCATTGTCTTAGGTGTTACAATAAGGAGGAAACCTTCTAGTGATCCACTCTCTTGCACCCTCGTAAAACCAACCTAAAACAGCTTCTAGGAGCTCATAAGCTCTGATCATATTGCTTTACCCCTCTTGGTTGCCTAGCTGATTGTTGTTTAGTGACATATTTAGATGAGAATTTGGAAAGCTAGAGTTTCCTGTTGAAAACTATGATGGAGCAAACCATCGAGCGACTCTTGAAGGTTACAAATGGAGAGAGGATTTGGTGCTTTTAGCTTCGGTGCCTTTCGGTGTCTTTGATGACTTTTGTTCCTATCTCTCTCTAAACCATTAATTCTCTCTCATCTAATTAATTTATTTTAATCATTCATCCAACCTTCTCTCTCATCTAAAATGAACTAAAGACACCGAAGCCAAAGACACCGAATCCTCTCCCTTAAAAATGATGTATAGCTCTTAAACCATTTGTCTTGAACCATGATGCCTTAATCCACCCTCTTAGATATGTGGATCAATCTTGTCATAAAAATATATTTCTACTCTTTAAAAAAAAGTAATATTGTAACAGTTTTAATAGTGAGTAATTTAACTATTCAATAGCTATTCAAAATTCAAATACAATAAATGAATTTCTATAAAATCCAATTTTGCCCCATTTTGGTCTGATTGTGTTGTTCAGTTTATCTTTTAGGCCTTTTGCGCGTAAGTTGTAAAAACATACGACAATTGTTAATTTTACTCCTATACCATTTTCTTAAAAAATATACCCCACTCAAATTTGAACAATGTGTTATTATTCTTTTTTGAAAATTTCACACTATTGTCTATTGGTGTATAATACTTGTGGCAACTATTGTAAAAGTAACGTGGAGTAACTTTTACGGTGAAGAAAAATATAAATGGTAAAACTAGTTTGGCTAAATTAAACAATATTGTGCAGCTTATAACAAATAATCCAAATGAATCTTTCCAGGAAAAGATAGGTACTTTGCTTGTTAAGATGAATCTAAGTTAAGTACTAGTAATACTGTACCCGCCTCATATTTTTCTTATGGAAAATAATCATCTTATCTTATCATATTAATATTACTTCTTCAAACACATTTACACAAAATTGGATTACACACACACACTTTTACACAATTATAGGTCGCATCAGATATGATTCAACCAAGTATATTTAGAAATGTATTTAAAAGCAAATTTAGTGAAGTTGAAATGTGAGTCATACAATTTCAATGAGCAAGATATTTTGACTACATGCAACTGTGTGATTCTAGTATGGAATCCATATCTATATGCTTATACCTTGACAAAATTATAAATATAATCAGATATATCCTTAAAAACATGTTTTTAACCTATCACACCAATATTTATATAATCAAATAAGAGAAAAAGAAAAAAGATGTCAATCATGTCACAAGTTAAATACTTGGTTGGTCACAACTCAATAAAAATCATTCAAACGCGCACATAAAATTATACATCATTTAATTATTCTAAAAATACATATTTAAATTTTTTTCTTCTTCCATTTGCATGCTTAAATATTGTATCCAAATTTTGTGAACATACAATATTTTCTAATCACCCAATCCATGGAAGAAGTTGCCAAGATCAAAAGGTGGGACACGCCATGAACTTGGATAGCCCAAAGACCAATGCCATCCTTGTGCTTTCTCATTCTCGGGTTTTCAATAACATGGTAGTAATCAACACCTATTCAACCAGAGAGACAGTGGCGGAGCTAGGAAAAAAAAGTTTGGGTAGGCCACTAAAATAAATTATAATATATAAACATAAATTAAAGTTGTAAGAAGCATTAAACACGAAGTTGAAATGACGGAATTTGACTAAAAACTTAGGGTGGATATTTAAAGAATTATATAGTGTGTGTTTGGTTCAGCTTTAGATAGAATTCATTCCGACAGAATTGATTTTGAGAGAATTGATATATGTTTGGATACAATAATGCATAATTGATTAAACAAACTGAATGTTGTTTGGATATTTTTTTTATCAAAATTGTTTTTGAAGGTATAATTAATAAAATGGACATAGCTAAATTCAAGTAAATGTGCATAGTTGAATGTATATGTAGGTCAATACTAAATGTAGATATATTATTTAATTTAAATAAATAAATTTTCTATATATTAATTTAAAACATAATAAATACAATCATTAAACTAAATTTTTTTACAAAATATTTGTTCATATATTTTATATTTTTTGATAAAATATATTTAAGTTAAATAATACTAGAGTTAGTTGTCAAAAATGATAAAATATAGCGTAAACGATAGGTAAAAGAGAAAAATACAGTAAATCTGAATGGGGACACCGTAAAAGAAAATTCAAAATTTGGTAACTCATGACCATAAACATTTTTCAGGGGCTAATTTGGTTCGTTAAGTTTTCTGATTGAATTTGGTTCATCAAATTAATTACAAAGCAAAAAGAAGGATAATTGATAAAGTGCAATAAAGGAAAATAATAGGTTGCAATAATCAAAATATAAAATTTAATGTATAATTGATTCTAGGAAAGCCAAAAGTTAGGAGTTGTAGCTTCAAGGAAAATTGATTTTGGAGGATAGAAGCAATTCTAAAAAGACAAACCAAACAACATTCAAAACTCAATTTTCACTTTTGAGGTTTGTAGAAGTGCTTCTTGCTGCTGAAAAGCTAAAACAAACAAACCCACATTTTACAACTACAATAAATTATGAAACTTTTTTTGTACAGTACAACTATTAACTGAGAAAATTTCCAGATGACATGACAATATGCGGAAGATTTGAAACTCATGCAAATTCGAAGGTCTATAAGCCTCCGTTAACCTACCAAGTATAAGCATCACAAAAATCATGTATGCCACTTTTGAAACCTCCAAAAACTAAAATCATTGAAAAGTTGTTTAAAGTCTCGCAAAATAGACCTATAATTGAATTATTTAAATTTTTCAGGTGGACCACTACACCATTTTGCAAGAATTTGGATCTGCTGAAACCTAAAACCGACACAAATTGAATTATTTAAATTTTTCGGGTGGGTCACTACACAACTTTGCAAGAATTTGGATATGTCGAAACCTAAAACCGACATGAAAGTGTATAAAATCTTACAAAATAGACCTATAGTCGTTAATTTTTTAATTTTTTCGGGTGGGCCATGGCCCACCCCAACCCATGAAGGGCCCCGGCTCTAACCAGAGAGCTGAACCTCAGTAGAGGATGTTGTTTCCATGGTTTTGATGGTATCATATTATCTAGGCTAAAATATGCATTTCATTCCTGCAAATATAGGTCATTTGAAATTTCATCCCTGAACTTACTAATCCTCTCAAACCTTCCCTGCAAATATTAATCATTTGAGTTTTGGTCCTAAACACATTTAATTACCGACGTGGCACATGATTAGTGAGGTGGTGGTGACGTGGCACATCATGACTGGGAGATGACCTTGCTACTCGGATTTTTCCACAGGAAATTACCATTTTGCCCTTATTGAACCAAAACATGTGAGAAATTACATTTTTAACCATGTCTTCTATCTTCCCCATCCATGTCGTCTTCTCTCTTCAGAAACAAGTTTCTTCCCCAATAATTTTCTCAATTGAACCTAAATCTGTGTTCCCCATTCCCAATTGAATTCAAATCTCATACCCACCCATTCCGTAATCGAATTTCAACAAAACCATGAAAAGAGGAGAAAAACGCATTCTCCTCCACCGACAACAACAATGGCCCTCTTCTCCTTCTTCCTTCTCCGATCCTCTTCTCTTTCTCCCCCAACCACCGTCGTCGTTGCCGACCATGATTCATGACCCCTCCACCTTCTCCACAATCCATGGTTTAGGGTTTTAGCGATGGATTCGAGTTTGACGGTGGCGCCGAACTCTGTGTCGCGGTCGGAGAAAGAGTCATGGTTTAGGTGCTTACTTTATTGCGATGATATTGATCAACAGAAACTTCTCCAGTGCCATTATTTGCGACTATCCCTGTTACCAATTGAAACAATAAAATACTTAACATTTTAGGGAATTGAGTATAATTACTTGTGATTGAGTTTCTCTTACTGTTAGAGGGAAATAGGTTTGGGTTCTTGCTCCTCTACTGTTGAGATTGTTGCAATTTTTGTTTCTTTCAAAAATTCTTCAAAAAATCCTCTTATTGGTGTCATTGGGAAAACACGTCAGTGTGTTATGATGTTCAATTTCACTTCACTCTTTTTCCATATCAATGCATACTCGTTGTTCTTATGCTTTGTTTTACAACTCACGCAAGTTGGTTGTTCAGATTTGGTTGTGATGGATGTGGGTGGTGGTGATGGAAGAGTTCAATGGTGCTGGTGGTGGTGGAAGAGAAGGAAGGAAGAAGGAAGAAGGTAGGGGTATAATAGTCATTCTGCCTATGTCTAGTTTCATTAAGGGCAAAGTGGTCATTTCAAGTGTCACTTGTTGACTCATACATGTCCTTTCCCAATCAGATTCTGCCACGTCATCACCACCTCACTAATCATGTGCCACGTCGGTAATTAAATGTGTTTAGGACCAAAACTCAAATGATTAATATTTGCAGGGAAGGTTTGGGAGGATTAGTAAGTTCAGGGATGAAATTTCAAATGGTCTATATTTGCAAGGATGAAATGCATATTTTAGCCTAAATATATTTTTTGTCTATGTAAATATTTTAACTTTTTGCTTTAGTTTTCTTGAATTTTTTTTTTCCGATTTTTAATCCTCTACATCCACACTTTTGGTCATTGCTTTTAAGTTGGGTCATATGTACCCTTCAAACTTTTGAATATATTTTTTTGTATGAATGTTTAGAATGTCTCCCAAAAACTTAGATTTTTTTTTAACAAAACATAAATTAAATATGAATTTTTAAACGCCAAAAACCAAAAAAAATTATATTTACTTCATCCCTTAAACTTTCAACACTCAATAAAAACTAAATAAGAAAGAAAAAAAAACACTTTATTTTTTGGAATCCAACTGTCACCATTGGCAACAACATCTTTCCTTCTTAGTTTAGGAAAAGGTCATGTTGTAACTTTATTATGATTAAATGCAAATGTAACTAGCACCAAAACTTAGTTTAGAAATTTAATTAGTGGATGGAAAAGGTAAGAGTTGATGTGACATGAAGAGTTTATAGTATAGGAAAGTTTCCAAGAAAATTGTCCTTGATCAAACTTGATGTGGGATGGTAGTTCAGCAGGGTCCCCAAACCAACACAAATGGAGTATAACGATTTGACCAAATGAAACCTCACCATAAAGAATGAAAAAGAAAGTAAAATGTCATAGGTTGATTTGTCCAATGTCACATTGTTCAATTCAACTCTCCTGAGTGAAAGGTGCATACTTTAAATAGGTTATACCATAGCCTTTTATTTAATACTATTAATATGTAATTGAGTAAAAAAAACATAGTAGGGGAAAAAAACTACAAGAAAACTGTATACAAGTACTATATATATAGTCCACATGCTTATGGAAAGCAGAGATTAAATGGAACAAAAATTGTCTGAGCAAGTATCAATATTAGGGAGAAATATAAACCACCAACACCATTATAAAAAATAACTATTTATTAGATGTTCATCTAACCTAATTAAACTTTTTGATTTAAGTGGAAAAAAGAAAACTAAGATATACAAGATCAACATTTGCAGCTTCGCGAATTCTCCTAAAAAATGATTGGTGTTAATTATACTACACAAGAATAAAGATTTCTTTGACTCCTGATACATTCTCATCATTCCGAGTCCTTTGATGAATTTGGATTGTATATGTTCATCACCTGCCGTGTTTCTTCTTTCTCCTCGGTGCACCAATGCTGCCGGGATCTACCAATGGACCAGACCAAGTATGGATATCTGCTTTGGGTAGCGACAAGTTTGTGGAACTGAATGGAACATCGGAAGGATCGAAAACTGGATCCATGTGTTGGGAAGAACCCAAAGGATAGCCTAGATCTCCGTCTTGGTGGGGAGGAGGAAATTTCTCACTCTTGCTCTTAGCATTTGCGTGCGTGATCAATCGGCGTCTCTGTAGCAAGAGTTAAATGTCAACGCAATTGCTATAACATATAAGCGAAGATAACAAAATTATCTACAACAGTAATAAATTAGCTACATATATTAGGTTTTTGCAGTGATAGTAATTACTTCAACCAAATGTCTCAAATCTAAAGCAGTCCAGAAGATGGCAACAACACAGTTCAATGCTATCTTGACTAACAGTCATTATGATGTAATTTAGATGTTATCTTAAATTAATTTAATGTGAAATTTAACTTTCTAAACTGTCAAGTAAAACTTTTTGGCAACATAGATAGATAGATAGATAAAAATGAAGTTTGGTCAGACATGGAAAAATGACTAATTTGACAGTAAAAAAACATGAAGGACCGGTTTGAGAGTTGAAATTAAGCTAAAAGTAATTTTGCCTAAATTTATTCCTTGCAAGTATTAACCAGTAAGCAGTAAAAAACACATTCTAGAGAGAATTAGGAGCTTTATCAGACATACATCAATATTTGCTTGCAGTTCAGCATTGGCATCTGGAACAGGAAGTCCCCTCCTTACTCGCTCACGTGGACGTGATTTCTTGACACCATCGGCATTTGATCTACCAGCTGCTCTCAATCTACAGTCATGACATAATTTAAATTAAACAAGCATGTCCAAGTATGCATGTGAAGCAATTACCCCGACTGAATACAGGACAGGGATAAAGAGAAGTGAATGAGCAGGTGCAACATTTACAAAACAAGATTGAAAATGGATAGAAAGACACAATAGAAGAACAAAGTAAAGCATTACATGGTCAAATCATAAACAACATGCAAGTGTTTGGGTGAATATCTATTATGATAATTTAAGCTAAAAGTAATTTAAGCGACCTTCTAGCTTCTTCATCCCGTAGCTTTGCATCCATCTCCTTGCTGGGAGGATATTTAGGAAGGCTAGAGGGATCACAGGCATATGGTTTAGTAGTAAAGAACTGCAAAAGAGAAGTAAATAACATCAAACTAGGATCTTTATATCCAATGACTGAAACACTGTACAGGTTGCAAGCACGATTCAGTATATCTCAAGGTTAAACCTATATATAATTGCAAGCACGTAGCTACGTACGTCTGTCACTCTTCTGAGAAACAAGCAAAGAAAAAGAATGCTCTATTTCGTACTTAGAGGAAAATACCAATAAAAATTGGATGTATTGAAGTTTAGAGTTCACCAGTAAATAATCTTCATTGTGGAAAGTAAGAAAATTGAATGTACATACTTAGTAATAGTAGTTATGGCAAAAACATTTACAAAAGCACGAGCAGCAAGGAAAGCTATTCATGGCGGAAAATAATTTACAAAAGCATGATCAACGTGGAAAGTAAGGAAAGCCACTAAATCCAACTTATATAAGAAGGCCCTTAATATATTATGAAATTGTTATTATTCATAGTTATTAAATAGAGAATAGAGCTATAAATTAGGGTGTATTAACTATTCTCTTTAAGACGTGGACATGATAAACGCATCCAATTATAGAGTTTAGCATTTTCCGGTACAAAAGAGAGAAAAGCACAAGATATTACGCAACCTCACAATATTAATTTAGTCGATTCAATTATTATCTTACTTCACTATGCAGTGCAGCAGTGGCAGTCATACGTTCATCTGGATCGATTGCGAGAAGGGTCTCAATCAATGGCAGGGATGATGGCGGAAAATTCTTAAACGTCTCCGCTATGCATCGCTTGTATGATTGTTGGGGCTTAAAAATGGTAGCATGTGGCAACTTTGACTTTTTCCAGTAGTCTTCAGAAGGAGAACCACATAGCTTGAATATCTTATGCAGCTGCTCCACCTAGAAACCATGCAGGATGCTATATCACCAAACTAGGAATAACAGATCTCGAATAAATTACAAGTAAGTTGGCCACTGGAAACAAATATTTCAGCATAGGCTAATAAACCGAATACATGTTATGCTCCAAAAAGGTGCAACTATATAACTGAGTTTGTCAATCACAGATCACAGAAAATAGTGGTTTGTACAAATTCTACTACGCAACAGTGCTATAGCACCGTTATAGCCGCTATTTTACAACATTTTATACTAACTAGCATATGGAAGAACACTAGTAATTGCGATTTGTTCAAATTCTGCTACACAGTAGTGCTAAAGCAGCTATTTGACAACACTGATATAACTTATATAATATATACTGTATCCAATCATAGAGATTACCTCTGTTCGACCAGGCATGATGGGTTTTCCAGCCAACAATTCTGCAAGAATGCAGCCAGCACTCCAGAGGTCCACGCCTACACCATATTCGGTGGCTCCAAGAAGAAGTTCTGGAGGTCGATACCATAAAGTCACCACTCTACTCGTCATAGGGTGTTTGTGATCAGGATCAAAGAAGGAAGCTAACCCAAAATCAGCAATCTTGAGAACTCCATCATTGTCAATAAGAAGGTTTGAACCCTTTATATCACGATGCAGCACGTGACGGTTGTGACAGTGTTCCAGCCCAGAAAATAGCTGATGCATGTAACATTTTACCTAAAATTACAAAGGTCAACGTCAAAAAACTACCCAAAAAAGATTAAATTATTCCTGAATCATCATATATCAACAAGAACATGTACTTCGTAAGGTAAACAAACACCTGAGGCTCTGTGAACTTGATTGCAGGGTTTGTAGCAAGACCAGCCAGATCATGTGCCATGTATTCAAACACAAGATATAAACTGCATGACATTCTAGATGTCACTAAGCCTTCCAGTTTGACAACATTGGGATGATCCAAACGACGCAGAATCAGAATCTCTCTGGCCATGAACTTCACACTCTCAGGCTCTAAATTGTCAAAACGGACCTTCTTTAAGGCTACAACCTTCCCTGTTAAAGTATCCCTAGCTTTGTAAACATTGCTGTATGTACCTTGCCCAATCTGACACAAAAATAGTAAAGACACCCATCAAAGATTCAAACTTTTTAAAGCAAACAGAAAAAAAATAAAAATTTAAGACACAAATACGCTGATTGTTTTTCAATTTAGAAGTTCCAAACAAAAAACAAAATGTCCAGAATCCACATTACTATTTTTAGGTGTTACCATTGCTTGCATTCAGAAACAAAACAACACAAACGAGCCCTCCTTTTGAGCCAATTCATCACATTATCTTAAATATTAAAACTCCAAATAGCAATGTACTACATGTTTGGACTGATGGTGAGCTTGGCAGAATCACGGTGCCGTTGTGATTCTGCCAAATTCACCGTCAAACCAAACATACAAATAGTAAGTTAGTAACATTGAATACTCTTTAAAGGAACTGAGCAATTAACAAAACAAGGCAAACTCACATTCTCAAAACTCAATACACCAAATAAAAAAATCTAGACACAATCTTAAATCTTAAATTGGAAACAAAAGCAATTATCCACTTGAGTCAGAGATTTCCTTTACCTTATCAAGCTTCTCAAAAGTATCAGCCCTCCTAGGAACCAATCCATTAATAGCTTCACCAGCAACCTTAGAAAGCCAAGAAGGCCAACCAGCTGCAACCTGTTCACCATGAACATTATTAGGTGGATTACTCAACCTCGGATTCGCCTTCGAAGATCTTCTCCTTCTCTCCCCACTAGGCCTAACTCTCTTCTCCTCTCCACCCTCTTTCACATTCTCAACCTCTCTACCACCACCACCACCCACATCTACTTTCTCTTCTCTCACTTCCTCTCTCCTCTCTTCCACTGATGACTGTTTACCAAACACACAACCCATCTCTCAAAATCTCTCATTTACACTTCCACCACCTTCATCAAGTTCAAAAACATGTTCCAACCACATTTTCCTTCAGTTTATCACCATCCATAACAATTCAAAGAAATGCTAGTTGAGAAAAACCCTAATGAGAAATCTTGTAAATTAGCTGGAATAAGCAAATGCTAGTTGAAAAGATTGTAACTTTGGCAGACAAAAGTGAGAAGCAATGATTTTAGAGACACCCCACAGATTGTGGTGTAGTCAAAGAAAACAAGACTAGTGTTTTTTCTTTGTTTCTTTTTTGTCCTTTAAGGTGGGTCTTTTATGTGTGTATTTTTGTTTTCTCTCTTTATTGATTTAGGAATATGGATTTGTGTGTGGAAGAGGATCAAAGTTGAAAAAATAGTTAAGGTTGTAGATTGTTTGGTCTTACTAGTAGCAGATTCAAAGGGATGAGTGAAAAGAAAAGAATGTTTTGGTTTGGAGAGAGAAGAATGCAATGGAATGGAATATGGATCTCCTTTTTACTGTTTTTCAACTTCTAATCTTCTTTAATTAATCTCTCTATTAATCTTGATTAGCACAGCACACCAAGCAAACAACAAAGGTAATGGATCGTTCAGTTCAGTAAATAAAAATGGATGCTTATTTCTATTTTCAATATCCAGTAATAATCATTTTGATTTCTGAATGGGTTATCAAATAGTTATAATAGTTTTTGTATCAAAATTTAGAGATAATTTTTTATTATGTATTTTGGTAATTAAAATAATCTCTAAATTCTAATGGTAAAATAATCTATTAATGTTCACAATGACATTTTTTTTTTTTGAGTGAAACGATAATAAGTAAATACTTATATAAATTTAACTTAAGAGACTATTTTGATCAGCAAAATGCATAATTAGAGATTATTTTAGAATTTTGATACATTCAAAACTATTATAGTTACTCGTTACACATTCAATAATTAAAATGACTACTTCCTCTGTCCCATAATAAACTTGAGTCATTTGCAAAAAAATATTGTCCCAAAAAAATTCATCAATTTCACTTTTCAATACAACATTAATTACTTTTTTTCAAATATAAATCTGACTAATATTTTTTTTAATAAATAACTCTAATTAATATTATTTTTATCATTCTCAATTTAATATATTTTCTTTTGCATTTATGATAGTTGAAAATGCATCAATACTTAACAAAAACACTTAGAATCATTTTTCTCTCTTCTTCATATATATATTTTTCTTAATATGTATGAAACGAGCAAATGACTCAGTTAAACTGGGACGGATCTTAAACCAAATAAGACCATGGTGGATGGTCACACTCTACTTCAAGATATTTCACACTCCTCCTATATTCACACATCTGATTTTAGAACCTACAATTCGGCAAAGGCTACGGTAGGAGACCTGAGGTCTCCTGTCATAGGAGACTTGAACTTTTTTTTTGTGTGTGTGAAATGGATATGAACCATTGGATGCACTTGAAATTTTTTGAATGGCTTTGATTTGCAAGTTATGTATTTAAACATATATACTGATTTTAAAAATTGCAATTGATTTTGGAATCACATTTAACTGTTTTTGGCATTGTTAAAATGATTGTGAAAATGCCAGCAAACTCATACGCGCATCGTCTAGTGCAATTCAAGAAAGTGTTCAAGAACAATACCTAGTCTTCACATAAAATTTTAAATCTCTATTTGATCTAAATAAAAATATTGTGTATAAATTGAGGATATTTTTTCGGGGGCGGTCTGGTAAGCCCCCAGTCCATTTTTTTCTCTAAAAATTGGTAAAAATAAACCTTTGGACAATTCTTAAGATGTCTATATTAGACACGCCCACCTGTTTTCAATATGATGTTAAAATTATTTTCTAAAGTTCCCTAAAATCATTTGTTTTATTAAATCATTATTGAATGTCAAAATCATTTTTATTCACTTTAAAGAGCATATATGTGTAGTTTTCTCTAAGGATATGTGCAGTTTGTTATTATGTTAGTATGATATATGCATAGTAATATAATGTGCATGAAAATATTATAAGAGCAAAGTGAATATTAGAAATCATTTAAAAAAATAAAATGATATGCTTTATGGATAAGAGTAAAGTAATATAATGTGCATGAAAATATTATAAGTTGTTTATATACTTTTTTACCTCCTATACTAGGTAAACAATGTGCATCATCTACAAAAACAAGTCATTTAAGTTGTCAAAAAAAAAATGAGGTCTCTCACAGTAGGAGATGTAATGTGGTCTCCCACCCTAAACGGCACCCTACAATTCTAGTTAACTTTTTTACCATCTTATTTAAATGTTATATTTTTATTTTCTGCTCACAAGGAAAATGGATATAGTTGCATGCAATATTCAGACACCGAATTTTCTTATGTGAAACTGTAACATAATTTCAGAGTATATCTTTTCCTCAAAAAAAAAAAAAAAAAATTCAGAGTATATCCTCTAAAAAACATTGAGAGTATATTTTTTTGTTTGAAGAAAAAATTGAGTATATATGTACTGTTTGTATATATAAAAAAATTATACATGCAACCAACAACATTTTATTATAATAGTTAACAAAAGAAAGTGTAAACAAAAAAAGAAATTATTTGAATAGATAGTTTAGAAACTAATAATACATAATAATAAAGTGACATAATGATAAGGAAAAACAAAAGTCATTTGAATATCAAAAAGTTAACATTGTATTTCAACAATATATAAAAATACATCAACTATTGGTATAATTAGAAGAGAGAAAAATTATGTAAAAACAACATCATATCTAAATACGTACTGAACATCAATCTTAATGATCACATAACATTTTTTTCCTTTTTTTCGATAGAATCACATGACATTTCTGAAAAACAGTGACCTGATAATAATAATAAGATATTATAAAATACATTTAGAAGAATGATATATTATGAACATGTGTAAAAACTTTTTATAGTAAAAATATATACAACTTATTAGATCCAAATTTCATTGCTTGCAAAATTATACTTATCTATTTTCACATTAAATTGGTAAAGGCAATAACCCAATTTTATGATAAATTTTCATATGGGATTAAGTTTTTACGGGTAAGATTCTGAATTTCTAATTTGAATCAGATTGATCAAAATCAATATCTTAGACGTACATATGAATGTTGGAATGACACTGTGCTGGTTGTCCAAGAGAAATAGATTTGTTCTTATGTGTGTAGAACTATCGGTACTACTTGGAGGTGGACTAGAAATGCATGTAGGTGGCTAATTGGAGATGGAATGATGCTCTTTACCATCTCCCTTTAAAATATCATCTTACTAAACCTATTTATGAAGATATGAGTATTAGAAGTGTGGGGTTTAGACTATCAATCATAGATGAAACACTGACTTTTGAAAGTTTTGTTCATAGGTGCAACATTGATGAAAAATTATTCAATGAGTATGTTTTTTTTTGCATTGAGATGTATTGAGGAATTTTCACAAGGTGATTTTGTGAAGGTTGAATGCCTCTTCATACAAATGGTATGTTTACAAGAGGCTCACAAATGTTTAGTGAGTTGGACATTGTTAAAGTCGTTATATGATTAAAGTACAAGATAGTCGTAGATGACATTTACGGAGATAAAATCATAAAGCAAAATTTAGTACGTAGCATTTTAGAAGATTATAAATATCATTTCAAATTATTTGCAAACTATAGTAATAATCTATAGTAGATAATATTACCATTTGAATATTTTTAAATAATTGCAAAGTTATATCCCAATACATCCCCATTATATAAGTTGTTTTAGGAAAAAGTTTATCCAATTTTATACATGCATTTTATAATATAATAAAATATTAATTATTTTTCCTTATTATATCTTTAGTCATTATTAATGTATCATTTTCAATTTTTACAAATAACAAAATAAACGATAATTTAAAGAGATACATGATGTTTTTTATATTTAGTAATTTGTGTGCCAAAATGTTGAACTGCTTATATATAATAGGGTTAATTAAGTTTTTAGTCTCTATAAATATTCAGAATTTTGTTTTTAGTCCCTACAAAATAAAATCGCACTTTTTAGTCCCTATAAAATTTTCCATCAGCATTTTTAGTCCCTATAAAATTTTTCCATTAGCATTTTAGTCCCTGTAAAAAAATTCCATCAACATTTTTGGTCCCTAAAATGCTTTAGAAAAATGTCACAAGAACTAAAAAGTGTGATTTTATTTTGTAGGGACTAAAAACAAAACTATGAATATTTACAGGGACTAAAAACTTAATTAACCATATATAATATGAGACCATTCAGTACCTTGTCTGTGCTAAGAGTTTCTAGTTAAACTATCATTGTAACACAAAAATCAGAGTCATGTACTAGGAAGGTGTTTATGCTAATCATTGTTTTCCCTTTGCTTGAATGTGGTACGAAGATAACTTTACTAAGTTGGTGGGGGAAACCAACATTGGATCCCATTTACACCAAACCAGTTAATATGTAGTACTTTATTATAATTTTGGAACATGTTTTAATGGTTTTAAGTTATCAACTATAAGTTAGAACATTGCTTTCACGACTAAAATGATAGTTAGTTGGTCAAAATTTATGATTAAAATAAGGGGAAAATAATGCATGTACTCAACAGAAAGCTTAAATAGAAATGATATTTAGGGGATGGCTAGGGTGGACAATCGTAAATACGGCTATAGCCGTCAATTTATTCAAGTTCAAAATTTGATCCCAACTTAATGTTTGTTTGGAGTCCAAAAAATATTAGAGGATTCTTTTGACGCCCTTAAAAAACTGAATGATAATTAGTTACCATTCAACATCAAACAGTAATTAATTATCATTCGAACACTTTTTAAATCCATTAAATCACTTTTTAAATCGATTTAACCGATTTAAAAAGTATATGAACGACAATTAACTACAATTTTGTATATTTTAGGTGCATGTGAACAATTGCTAGATTTCTAAAGAGCATTGTTCAGAACTCTAAAACTAAAGAGTCCTATTCAAATAAGCCCCAAGATAAAAATAAAATAAAAATAAAAAATAAACCTCTGAGGACTGAATTAGTCCCCATGCCCTAATTTTCATTTTCTAAAAAAGTTTTATTTTTTAAAAAATAATTTATGTAAATTTTTTGTAGAAAGTAACTTCAAAGCATTATGGGCTGGCAAAAAGAAGGGGCCATGAAGCCCTTTTCTCATGCCTAAAAGAAGAAGAAAAAGGTTGCAGTTAAGAAACTTCTCTTAACATAGGGTAATAAGTAAAGAGTTTAGTGTAGGTATAAAAAATTTAGGCTTAATTGACAACTTTGAATGCCACTTGTGTGACATTGTGACAAGAATATCAGTCATATGATATTGCACAACTATAACATGACACGTGACTTTTTCTTTTTCAAATAAATAGATAAAACAGAAAAGTCTTGTGAAAAAGAGAAGAAAACATAAAATATGTGGTTGAAAACGACAATTTCTTTTGTTTCAAATCACCCAAACACAAGAAAACCATAATAGATGGGTTGATGACCGCTGATTTTTCGTTGTTCCTCCTAAATGCCCTAATTGAAGTAAGCAATATGAGATATGATTTGGATTCACCGTAAAGTAACTTATCCATTGCAAGTCTAAAGACCAAATTGAACCAAAAAAGTTACATTGCATAAACAGATGATTGATGTCCGCATTAGATCCACAACCATCCGCACAGAGCTGTTGATTATTTTGAAGAAGACCCTGTCGCAGAAGATTATCGAAAGTAGAAATGCAGTTATGAAGAAGACACCGAGCAAAGAGGTTGATTTTTAGTGGAACCGTCTTTTGTCAAATAATGTCTAAAGATTCTTGAGTTGTTATATTTTCCAAAGTTGTCAAGTAGTAATACGCTAAACGTTAAGATGGATGAAGTTGTCAATTCCATCTTTCTGTCACACCAACCTGCAAGAGAATTTTATTTAACAAACACAACACTCTCCTACCTACTTCTCCTCCTGGGCTAATAAACGCCTATGCCACTTTCACGCCTCCCAATCCGCCCCTAGCCTAAGAGACTCATCTAACACTGACACCATCTTATTCTCAGCTAAATCGAAAAGTCGGCATAATCTTTCCTTTAAAACTCCCCTCGTCAACCAAGGGTTCCACCAAAATAAAGTAGATGACATGTCGTCAACATTACAACTAAAATTATATTGGAACCAATTTCATACACCCAAACCAACCCCTTGACAGATAACATAAATATTTTTCCTCCACATTGAATCTAATCTTCCGCCTTTGTCGATCCTACCTCCAACCTCCCCATAATGCGCTGGCAAAACTCTATGCCACAACCTCTCTTTTTCTTCCCTCAACCTCCAACACCATTTTCCTAAAATAGCCACATTAAATTCCCTAATTCTTCTAACCCTTAATCCTCTAAACTCCTTTTCAATACAAATAGTTTCCCATTTGATCCAAGTTATTTTCCTATAGTTCTCAACAACCCCCCTCCCTCATCACCCATAAAAAACAATTAAAGATAGATTCGATATAAGAAATGATACATGCATGAGTCTTGAAGAAGAAAATAAGATAGATTGGTAGAGAGGGCATGACATACGTCATGAGAATCAAGCAACCCTCATTGATAGATTTCTACTTTTCCAAACCGACAATCTAGATTTAATACGGTCAATCAGAGAATACCAAAAATTTAGTTTTCGAGAATCACCACAAATTGGTAAACCCAAGTGAGAGAAAGGAATGGTTCTTGTTTTGTAGTTTAGCACCCTTGAAGCCGCAACCAACCAAAAATTAGGAATATTTACCCCAACTAATAGCACTTACGAAAATTCACTTTAAGATATGATATCACCTCAAAAAGAATAAGAACAACCCTAAGATACCTTACATTTGCCCAATTTTTATCACCTATCAACAATGTGTCATCTGTTGTGCTAAAAAGACCACCTTGTTGGTGTTAGTATATTCCATTTTTGTTTGTTCAAAAAAACAATGTGTCATCTGCAAATTGAAGGTGAGATATTGAAACACCATTATCATTGTCGACCTTGTAAATGGGGAATTAATTAGACATATCAACTTAACAATAAACGTTCACACAAACACTTTTTAACTGAGTTTAATGAAAAAAGAGTAACTTTATGACTTAAAGGATTAGATGTGCACTTTTACTACTATAAAAGACTAATTAATTTGTCCATGTGAGCCTATCTGAGTTAGTAGGGAGGGACATTGCACAATATATGCATGAGCTAAGATTCGAATTTCAGACACATCATTTATTCATTTTAAAATGTGAATTTCTAGTCACTAGATTACTTGAAGAAAAAAAATAAACTAACTTAAAACTAAAAGGTTGAATTCAATATAAAAGTCAAACTTAAAAGGACTTTATAATTTTGTCCATTTTTTTTAAGGAACATTTTGTCTGTTACCAAAATACATGAATTCTACAATTTATAAAAACTATAAATGAAGTCTAGAATATTTTAATGGTGAGATCATCCTTCAAATCAAATTTTTTTTGTGGTTAAATTACATTAAGGGTCCTTTTAGTTTGAGGTATGTAATAAATATGTTTTTTAAGTAATTTTAATCACACGTAAGTTCTTTAAGTTTGTAAAGGTTTTCAATTTAGTCAGTCCGTTAACAAAACGCTACAAAAATGATGATGTGGCAGTTGAGTTTGTGATGGACATTATGATGTAAATTCTCATGAAAGGAATAGTTCAAGGAAGTTGTTATAAATTATTCTGGGTATAATGGCTTCGATTTGAGGTTCATAAAGAATGACATTTAGAGGGTGAGAGTTTCTTGCAAGGATGAATGTCTTTGGATTGTTTTATGTTCTAAGATACCTAACGAGGATACATGCCACATCATAAACTTAACTGACACATCATTGTTTTTGTAACATTTGGTTGGCGGAAGGAATAAATTGAAAACTCTTACAAACTTAAATGACTTATGTGTGATCAAAATAACTTAAATGATCTATTTATTACAAAGAGGAATGTTAACAACACACATTTTTCAACACACTCTCTTTGATTGACTAAAATTCACATCAGTTCCACCAAATCGCGTGTCCCATATGAATTTGGTGGATCTCATATAAATTTTAACTAATCAAAGAGTATGTGTTAAAAAATATGTTTTAAAATATATGTTACTAACACTTTTCTATTACAAATCTCAAATTTAAAGGACTCTCGTGTAATTTAGGTTTTTTTTTTCTTTCATTCTTTTCAGACATTTCTTTTTTCTTTTCACAATTGACTTGATAAATTGCGTTTTTAAACATTCACTCCTTTCACGTCATCACAAATAGTGTGAGTGAAGGTTCATCTAGTTTTCTTGGGAAACATCAAAAGACCCAAAAATAATAATAATAATAATCAATTCTTGATGGCATTAGGAGGAATTATCCATTTCAACACTCTCTTCATGCACCAACCACTAACACTAACACACTTACACCGTTTCAATCCCAATTTCTTCTCAACTCCATCACCCAATTCCCCAATTTCTCTAAAGTCATCACCTTTATCTTCATCCTTCTCTTCTATGGCTACCCATTTCAACATCTCACAATTGCCTTCTTCTCCTTCTCTTTCAATTGGACAACATGACCTTCTCATCGTTGGTCCTGGTGTTCTTGGTCGTTTGGTCGCTCATCAATGGCGTCAGGTACTACCCAACTCGCGTGATTAATCTTTACATTTACATGCAGAGATATAATATTAATTTGAATAAACAATTGAAGTTGTTGACACTTATTTTGAGGCATTTTTTTAATATTTTAATTTTTCTGGAAGCATGGAATTGGAATGTTGGATTAGTTTCTTGACATTTTTTTAATCAATGTGTTTATTTTATATTGAGTAATTGACATGTGTTTCTATTGAATCAGGAATATGAGGGTAGTCAAGTTTTTGGACAAACAATAACTACTGATCATCATGAAGAGTTGGTTCAATTGGGTATTAGTCCTGCTTTGAATTGGACCAAATCTGACCATAAGTTTCCCTATGTCATTGTATGTGCTCCTCCTTATCAATCCTTGGATTATCTTGATGATCTTAGGTGAGCAATCTTGGTGTTAGTTAATCCTTTAATTTGTAGTTGGTAGGAATTGTATTATATGTTGTCAATTGCTGATTGTAAAAAATAGTTGTTTGTTGAAATTCTATTGTGTTATAGCTGCTATAGCCGCCATTTGACTACCCTTTATACTCATCATCGTGAAACAATAGCTTTTTAAATTTCATTATGCTATAGCCACTATTTGACAACAATGCCACAATGGTATAATGGTGTGTTTGCGAGTTGGGTTTTGGAGGGCTAACTCTATATTTTGTTTAATATATATTTGATAATTTTGTAAAATTCGAAGAACAACATGATCCATGAGCATATAATATCATGTTGTTCCTTTAATTTTTTTCCTAAAGTATCAAATATATATTAAAATATAGACTTAGCTCTCCAAAACCCTCCAAAAACCAACTCACATACACACCCGTGATGTCTTCCTAGATTTAGTTTTTGCAAGGGTGTTAGTGCAGCTGTTGTAAGGGTCTATTTTGTCATCTTGAACTATGGATCACCTTTGTATTAGTCAATCATAAGTTTCATTATATAGATGATTTTTTACTAAGTATACGTGTATGTATTTTAGATGTGGACCTTTCTTTTGTGACTTGTGTGAATCTTCTACCCTGCATTGTCAATTTTTTTTCATGTGCTATTGGTAAACATACCATCATACAAACATTTATGTTGAAAGCATGCTTGCTCAAAATTCTGTTGGGTTCTGTTAAAATCTCATTCTTTGATGATTGGAGGATTCATTACCCCATATAGATACCCTCCTGAATTCATCACGGTTATTTATCTCTAAACCTTGCAGTAATACAACATTTAGGATTTTGTGTAGGATATTATTATTATTCTAGCTGTATTTTTCTTCTAAACTTCTGTGTTTGGAGTGTCAACCATTCAGGCAGGCTGCAGAGTGCTGGAATGGAGAAGGTTCTTTTCTGTATACATCAAGTTCTGCTCCTTATGATTGTAACGATAATGGTTTATGCGATGAGGTAGCTGCTCTCTCTGAAGTTTCCCTCTCTTTCTCCAAATATTTGTTTAAATTTGTTTCAATTGCTTAATTTGTGGTATTAGGAATCACTTATTTTCCTCATCATATTCAGTTTTATAACAATGTAGGAGCGTGATTCTGTCAACTTGTCCTGTTCATGAAACTAGATTTACTTATTTCCATGCAGGATACTCCGGTCGTGCCAATTGGGAGGAGCCCGAGGACTGATGTCCTTCTAAAAGCTGAAAATATTGTGCTCGAGTTTGGTGGTTCGGTTGTTAGACTGTCTGGACTTTATATATCCTTTTCAAAACCACAATTTGCTAGGATTTCAAAATTCCATTAATCTTGTGGTTGGTTATTTCTGTTATGTTTATAGTGGATGTCAACCTTGACTTTTAATACAAAGAAGGTAAAGGTGCACATGCTTATTATTTAGAGAAGGGGATCGTTGAATCTAGACCTGATCACGTACTGAATCTCATACATTATGAGGTTAGAACTTGATTGCCCTGATGTCTGATGGTGTGATAATTTCTTTACAAAATATTATTTTCTTATCTACTTATGGTCATTTAGTATTTATTAATATTTAAAGTTGAACATTTCGTCTAATGTGGCTTTTCTAAACCAGGATGCAGCTTCCCTCTCCGTTGCAATTTTGAAGAAACAATTTCGTGGACGAATTTTCTTGGGTTGTGATAATCATCCTTTGTCCAGGTTAGATGATTTCCCATAAGTTTTTAAGTATTAATATATGATGGAGACCATAATTGGTTCTTCCTTTTTGAAATATATTCCTTACTCTAGCTATCACCATACGTACATACGCCGAGTGAAGATCAACTTGAAGAGTTGGCCTTCACGGCGTGATGGAAATCATATGAATTTTGTCTATGTCGAATGCGATATTTTAACAAAAATACAGATGTTTGGTTATAAGTGTCGGGTAAAATTAATTTTGATTCTAAACACTGGTATAACTAGAAGTGATAAAGAGTAGCTTTTGTGATAGGTTGAAAACTTTACGCTAATTTTACATCAAACTTGCTTTCAAAGTAATAACTTCACTTCTAAGTTCAAACTCATTTACCAAGTCAGATTTACACAACCAATTCCTTTCAAATTCATGTCTTGCTCACCCAAATATCTCACTCTTTTTGTCAAATATATGAATTTAACAAATCCAACTGTTGAATCATGCGATGATCATGCAGGCAAATTTGTTTGGTTAAATTGGATATTTATTAGTTTAGTGTGTGTTATGTTCAATATTTACTTATATTTTAAAAAGTGTATATGATGAAATAAAGTTTGATTAAGTATCAATCATTTTCAATTTAACTGTTGGATTTATTGAATTTGTGCTCTTCACAAAAGTAATTAAATTGAGTAAAATAGAGAAGACTTACTAGTGAAGTTAGTTGATCCTCACCTCTCGAGTTGTGTCTTTCTTTACCTTTCTATTTGCTTTTTTAAATAAAGAAAACTTATTTTGCCTTTGAACATTTTGGCAGGCAAGAACTGATGGATCTAGTCGACAAAAGTGGGAAGTTCAGTAAAAAGTTCAAGAAATTCACAGGTGCATACTCATTTCATTTGTAAATGTCAAATTTGAGAATGAAAACCAGCAACATTTAATGATACATAATAGTAACTTGTACTCTGTTAACTTTTTTTCTTCTTGAGGTTGCATTTCAGTCCTAATTGTGAAAGCATCATTCCTTTGTAATTTTGGTTTGCAGGAACTGATGATCCTCTTGGTAAGAGATTGAACAACTCAAAAACTCGCCAAGAAGTTGGGTGGGAGCCCAGGTACTCTAGCTTTGCTCATTTCCTTGAGACCTTATGATCAACTTTTGAGTGAGATCTTTGGGGTTGAAATCAAATCTAATCAATATTTTCACCATGATGACATTGTAAATAAAATATTACCATTCATTAGTTACATAAGAGTGTTTTCTCCACCACTCAACATGAAGCTACAGTTGAAATTTACTTTGAAGGTAAACACTGAACATTGGAAAGGTATAATACTACACAAGGACATGACATCGTGAATCATTTGGATTAAACAAAATCATGAAATATTAGTGCTTATTTCATGTCATTTATTTATGGTTATCATTTCTCTTTTGGCTGAATGATTCATCTTTGTTACCGGAGAACTGGGCACTACATGGTATTAATAATTGGCAATCTAACCTTACAATCCTTTTCCCCATTCTTCGGCTTTTGTCTGAAGCAAAAGCAGCTGAAAATTCTAAAAATATTCTTAATATTGCGTAAAAGACATGTGATGTGAGGCACCACTTTGAGTAATTATAAAATACTAGTAATGAATTTGTAAAAAAGAAACACTTTTGTTAAACCAAGTTAGATGTGTCCCTTGTTTAGTTGGTCTATTTTTTATTTTATTTTTAAATATTATCACCTAGATTTTGTTTCATATTTTAGTTCCTTGTTGATAGACTAAAATCGATATGAATCTAAGGACAAACTTACGCACTGAACCATAAGTGCCATGTTTTATACTAAAAACAGTAAAAAAAGAAAAGTTGATATTTCAAAGACATATTCATGCAAATGACAATCATGGATGGTTATGTCCACCAAAAGGTGTTAAAAGTCCACCCAAAAAAAATCCTAGATGATTATAAGTGGTACAGTACATTTTTTATTTTTATTTTTTGCAAAAAAGCAGCACTTACAGCAGCTAAGCTTTGATGATCCTCTAGACAAGCATTTTCCTAAATATATGTTGCGGTTATGTAACAATATATATACTGTGGTTCTCAACCATTTTACTTCGGATTAATTATATAACTAAGAGTTTGCTAGTTTTAACTCCATTGATAAAAATATCGAAATTATTAGGTTGAACATCATTATCGACACTTTTACTTGTATGTGTTAGTTTATACCGACGTTGTCATTACATCAATTTATAAAAAAAGAAAAAATCGGACAATTCAGATTTTTATTTTTACTATTAATTTTTGTATACTAAAATTATAATTCATTATTATGGCCCTTTGACTTGAAACTACATGCTACAATATTTCGAAATTACAATAGGAAGAGAAATTATTTCGAAAACATAAAATTGATTTTAAGTGACATACATTGATTAAAAAATATTTCACCTTTAGAATTGATTTTAATTTGAAGTTAAAATATAACTTTTAACTTCAATATTTTTTACATCAAGGATTCATGGAAGATTGATTATGAAGCTACTAAGAATAAACACGTGGATTTTAGAGCTCTAAAAATAGATACATTATCTTCAAGAAAGAATCAGAAACCCTTGAACTGAACTCACGAGCAGCCCTATGGAACTTACATTGTCAGCTTAAACAGTTTTACAGTTAAACTTACAGCTTTTTGATGCAACTTAACCATTGGTGAGTGGTTGAACATTTAACCATTTTTAATATTAACAACCGTGTCAGTATGAACTTCAAGTAAAAGAACCGAGTCAATCAACAAGATAAATGAGCATTAAAGTTTTCTTGAAGATGATCAGATATTGCCTCATGTTGCATAATACAAATTAGTCTTGACTTGTAGGGATGATCAAATTAAATCACATTTTGTTCTTCATGTAAAAAAAATGATATGGAAGTTGAAGATGAATTAGAGCACACCGACGTTGAAAGAAAGTCGTCACAAGAACAGCCAAAACCACATGGGCATTTTGACTGATGCTTACAATTTCAAGAAATAATTTGCATGTTCACTCGAAAACGAGAAGTAGTTGAGCTAGCGACTGAGCAAAATCTAGTGTGAACATATTGCAACTTAGAATCTAGTGAGACTTCTTAATTTTATGGTTCTCAGCCGTGGTCCGCTAGGACTGGACCACTAGGCATTTTCTCACCCTCGCCAAAATACCCCAAAAGAAAGTATGCCAGTGACAAACATAAAAACAGGAATTGCATGAAAGCTAATAACATAATTGAAAATTAATGTATATGACGTAGAGGATTAAATAAGGCAGAGTTATTGTCTTCATCGACTCGAGCAAGAATCAAACAATAAAAACAGGAATTGCATGAAAACCAATAACATAATTGAAAATGTATACGAAGTAGAGGATTAAATAAGGCAGAGTTATTGTCTTCATCGACTCGAGCAAGAATCAAACAAAAAAACTAGACATACATAATTATAAATATCCTAGCCTCCCTTCATCATTCAAATACAAGCTTACATCCCCTTAGGCTTTGTTTGCGAATTGAGTTTTGAAGGAGAATGAAAGGCTTATGGAGAGGTAAACCCTTGTTTGCGAGTTTTAAAAAAACAAAGGGAAAGGTTTTGGGGGTTTTGAAGGGCTTCATTTGTCTAATTCTAAAGTTCCCCCAAATTGGGGGGTTTTGGGGTGTTAAACATACAAATTGACAATTTTGTCCTCATAATAATTCAAAATTTCAATTTTAGACATGACCAAATTATTATAATATTTTTTTACAAAAACAACTTATTCAAAACAACTTATTTATAAAAAACAGCTTATTATGACCTCTTTTCAAAAAACAGCTTATTCATAACAACTTATTCATCCAAAACAACTTATTTATACAAAACAATTTATTACGATCTCTTTTTCACAAAAAACTTATTCAAAACAACTTATTTATGTAAAGCAACTTGTTACGATCTCTTTTTCAAAAACAACTTATTCAAAACAGCTTATTACGACCTCTTTTCAAAAAACAGCTTATTGAAAACAACTTATTTATACAAAACAACTTATTACGATCTCTTTTTCAAAAATAGCTTATACAAAACAGCTTATTTATGCAAAACAGCTTATTACGATCTCTTTTTCAAAAATAGGTTATTTATGCAAAAATAGATCGTAATAAGTTGTTTTTGAAAAAGAGATCATAATAAGTTGTTTTGTATAAATAAGTTGTTTTTTGAAAATAGGTCATAATAAGCTGTTTTGTATAAATAAGTTGTTTTGAGTAAGCTGTTTTTTTGTAAAGAGGTCCTAATAAGCTGTTTTGGATAAATAAGCTGTTTTTGAAAAAGAGGTCGTATTAAGCTGTTTTGCATAAATAAGCTGTTTTGTATAAATAAGATGTTTTTTGAAAATAGGTCACAATAAGCTGTTTTGTATAAATAAGCTGTTTTGAATAAGTTGTTTTTTGTAAAGAGGTCATAATAAGCTATTTTGGATAAATAAGCTGTTTTGAATAAGTTGGTTTTGAAAAAGAGGTCCTATTAAGCTGTTTTGCATAAATAAGTTGTTTTGAATAAGCTGTTTTTGAAAAAAGATCGTAATAAGTTGTTTTGCATAAATAAGTTGTTTTGAATAAGCTATTTTTGAAAAGGAGATCGTAATAAGTTGTTTTGTATAAATAAGTTGTTTTGAATAAGTTGTTTTTTGAAAATAGGTCGCCATAAGTTGTTTTGTATAAATAAGTTGTTTATAATAAGCTGATTTTGAAAACGAGATCGTAATAAGTTGTTTTGTATAAATAAGCTGTTTTGAATAAGCTGTTTTTTTGAAAAGAAGTCGTAATAAGTTGTTTTGTATAAATAAGTTGTTTTGAATAAGCTGTTTTTTTAAAAGAGGTCGTAATAAGTTGTTTTGTATAAATAAGCTGTTTTGAATAAGTTGTTTTTTGAAAAGTGGTAGTAATAAGTTGTTTTGTATAAATATGATGTTTTGAATAAGCTCTTTTTTGAAGAAAAAAAAAGGTCGTAATAAGTTGTTTTGGATAAATAAGCTGTTTTGAATAAGTTGTTTTTTGAAAAGAGGTCGTAATCAACTGCTTTGTATAAATAAGATGTTTTGAATAAGTTATTTTTTGAAAAGAGATCGTAATAAATTGTTTTTTATAAGATAAGCTGTTTTGAATAAACTGTTTTTTGAAAAGAGATCGTAATAAGCTGTTTTGCATAAATAAGTTGTTTTGAGTAGGTCGTTTTTTTAAAAGAGGTCGTAATAACCTATTTTGTATAAATAAGCTGTTTTGAATAAGTTGTTTTTTAAAAAGATATCGTAATAAGCTTTTTTATTTATTTATAAATAAGCTGTTTTTTTTATTTTCAAAATATATCGTAATAATTTGTTTTTTATGAGATAAGTAGTTTTGAATAAATTTCAAGATAAATTACAATGTATAACACAATGTATTCATTGTAAGAGAAAAAAAGGTAAAATAGTAAAATTATAACATAAACCCTCCATCTCATTTCCTTGTTGGTTTTTTTTACTCCCAAACAAGGGAAAGGTTTTCCCTCCTTTCCCTCCCTTTCCTTCCCTTCCCCTCAAAACTCGCAAACAAAGCCTTAGACACAAAGATAGTTTCTGTAACATCTGGTATTTCTCGTTTATATCTATGGAACGAGCACTGTGAATTGTCATGTTACTTAATACTTTTGAATTGCTCGCACTTTTTGCCTTTATAATTCTTAAACAATTGGGTCCTCCCAATAGTCCTCATCATCATCATTCCCATTTTCTATCTCCCGTAAACAATAAGTAAATTTCCACCCAAAACACAAAACAAGAGTTAAGATAGGTAGAGATAGAGTTAAACAAAATAAATAAATATCATGAAATCAATCAAAGTATACGTGAAACCTCATGAACGATAAGATGTTGAAGCTTAGGAGTGTGTTGAAGCATTTCTACCATCCACTTCCACTTCTGAGGCCAGCTTTTACCCTTTAAGTTAGAGAATAGATCCAGTTGAGTTAAATTGTGAAAAATGGGGACATGGACACAGCGGCGCCATGTCTGCATGAATTACAGAGACAAGGAAACATTAGAAAGCAATCATCATATTGTGATTTGTTTTGTAAAATCAAACAAACTCTTACTTACCATCTTTAGACTGAGACTGAGTGTCCTAGAAAGCAAGAAGAGAGGAATAGGTTCGTTATCACAAAGCTTGGCTGTCACCAAATTGGGCAAGCATTTGATCTTGTCTGTTTTTATTGGCTCAACTTTTTTCCAAGGAATGTTGAATATATTATTGACTAGCAATTCCTCAATAATAAGTATATCATTTGATAGCAATTCCTCGAGAATGGGAAAGGAAAAGAGAAAGTCGATGATATGTGTACGAGTCATAAAACGGACAGTATCTAAGTGGAGAGTTTTGAGACGTAAAATAGGATTACTTATTTGAGGAATGTGGTGCCAGATTACTAGGTCAGATAATTTGAGAACAGTAAGCGTCCTACAAATGAATATCTTGGAAGCCATGTTATTTCATACTAAGTTCAAGGGTTTCAGTTTGTCTTTGTATTGCGGTGAAGATAAGTTGGTTGATATAGTTGGGTTGGTCGTATTTAAGACTACACATGAAGCAGAATGATCGTATTGGCAGATTGTTGTTGCATGATAGCCTGACCGAGTAAATAAGACAACAAAGAGGGGCTGTGTCAAGGAAGGTGGGGGTGTAGTCGATGAAATCGAGAGTTAAGACTGAGAGCCATAATGGTTTCCATCTCTTCGAGAGGATACTTGTGGCGACAGTGTCTTTGGTTGGGAGAAAGGAGAGAATATGACAAATAATTGAATCTGGAAGGAACTAACCCTGTCGCACTCTTCTTTTGGAATTTTCGACTTTGACATCGTAGTTGATTGTAAAACAAGGAAAGCAAATTCTGATTTAAAACTCGTTACCTGCGAGGATGGATCACTAGATCGGTGGATGAGTAAGACTAATCCCTTTCTCTGCAAACCTTAATCCCTTTTTGAGGATTCAATGGCTAGAACAAACTGCTAATTCTGAAACAAACAAACGATGAATTAATTTCTCATAATATTATTGCCGCTGAACTAGTAGGGTCTAATGACTATGGACAAACCTAACTACCCAAATTATCTAGTCTAAACCACAGATCTAATTCTAAAACAAATTTCTCCACTACCTATATAATAATAAGGCCAAATACCTTTTTGATATTTGACAAAAGTATCTGGTTTAAATTTTTAAGTTTCAAGTACAACTTGAGTAAAAAAAAAGTTTGAGTCCCGTGAGCATAGCTCAGTTCGTAGGACGATGCATTATTATATGCAGGGGTTGAGGTTCGAACCCCGGACACCCCACTTATTCACCTTATAAGGTGCATTCTAGCCACAACAGTGCATTAAATTAACCACTTAAAATATCTATTTGAAACTTAAAAGATTAATATGGTATTTTTGTCAAATTTAAAGGACTAAAAGAGGTATTTGACCTGATAATATATTTTTTGAAGGAGACCTAATAATAAACTTAAAACCGAAATACACACTTATGATTTATGGGATGTGTAACGCATAGTCATAATAATCCTTCAATGTATAACGCATAATCATAATAATCCTTCGATGAATCAAAATTTTAAAATGGTCCCTAATTGTGTATTATGTTACTGAAAATAGTCTTAAAATGCTTCGTTAATATTGTTATATTAATCCTTCAATATACTTACTTATTGTCATATCGGTTTTTATAAATACTAAGTTATTGTCGTATTAGTCCTTATCTATACTATATATAAAGAAAATATGAGATTTTGGTCTCAGTTATTTGTTATTCCAATTATACCCTTAAATATATTTTATATTTGTTAGTGTTATTAAAAGGATAATTTTTTTTGTTATATTATTGTTGTCATTGAAAAATATAAATATGGTTCGTTGAATTTGTTACATTTGAAAGTCACAAATACCTATACTTATAATTTTAATCTATATCAAAAAATTTATAAAAAATATCGCTTGTAATTTACACGTAAAATTTCTATAAGATAACATTGATAATCTACACGCATTAGCACAATAAAAAGAGCGAAAAAACGGATACGTGAGTGCCCGTCTTTCCGCTAGTATGAATAGAGTTAATGTCAATAATGAAGAACTATTTTAGCATCATATATTATTTTAACTAACAAAGTACACAATAAAAACTATTTTAAAATTTTGATATATTGCGAGATTATTGTGATAACTCTCTACACAGTCTTGAATTAAAATGACTATTATAATTTGATTTATTCCTTGAACAAATATAATAATAATTTAAGATGGAGAAAAATATCCCAAAAAGAAAAAAACTACTTAGGAGGCATTTGTTTGACGGTTGAAAATTTCATTCCTGGGAGTAACCTTTCCTGGGAAATAATAATGGGCATCTTGTTCCTGGATATTTTTGAAAAATTGTGTTTGGTAAATAATTTTCAGATTCATGGGAATTGTTTGTGATAGTGGGTATATGGGTAGTTATTTCAATTTTATTACTATTTACATGGAAATCTTTTATTCTCAGCCACTTCCTTTGGGAATAAAATCATGGGTAAGTGGAAGTTATTTCTTTTCTAGGAATTCTTTATTCCCGGAAGTTATTTTTTTAACTTTGTAACAAACATAGGAATCTATAATTCCAACCACCACGTTCCTGGGAATAATTTTTTAAACCAGGAAACAAACACCCCCTTACATATGGTACCCTAAATGTTGTTGGTCATGCTTCCGTATCAGAAAATAACACGTGGCATCTAACACCAAAATCAACTTCTACTAACTAAGGGTTTATTTGGTAAAATTAAGCAATAAAATTAGCTTATAATTGATAAGTTAGTTTTTTTTAAGGAACTGATGAGTTAGTTGATAACTGTAAAAGTAGCTTATAGTGGATGAGTTATAGCTGAAAAACTAGTTGATTGATTTTTTTTTTTTAGACAAAAGATAAAATATACAAATAAAAAGAACGAGATATAGAGATCGATGATATTAGACCTGACTCGGGTACACCTTAAACAGAAATACATTGTGGTAAACCAGACTAAATGGATCAATCTTTATCAATCCTAACAAATAATCACTCCTACAAGCACAACTCAGCGAACCCGCGTACGAACGCGAAACCAACTTATAAAAAAGATGAAGAAACAGTTAGGGATTCATACATAGCGTATGACTCAACCACCAATAGAGTAACAAACTACACGTGTTAACAACTCATGAACAAAACAACAAGCATAAGAACTCTAATTTATTAAAAATATTTTATTTAAAATTAATATTTTAAAGAGTTTAATTAGTATACTTTATCAATATATAATTATTTTACACATACATCAAATAAATGATTTAATGATGTATTACATTGTTGATTAATAATTATTACAACTTAAATATTTTTATATTCATTAATTGACGTGGTAAAATATTATTAGATGGTTATAATAAATCATTGTAAACAATTAAATTCTATTTATTTGAGGTTGTGACTATAATATTCTTTCTCAAGAATCAATCACACACCATAGCATAGCAAAGAGGATAACAGATTATGCAACCCCACGTATTGTCATCACAACCATCCATTCAGATTTCTCTTACACACTCTTCAATTCCACTCTTTTTCTGCTTCTCATTCTGAATACAACTAAATCATTATTGATTTATTTCCTTTTAATCACAAACACAATCCTTTGCATCTACAACTTCTTCAGAATCAGAGTCACAAAATGTCTCTCTGTTATTCTTCTTCCACTTTCATCACACACCCCTCACTCAAACACCAAACCCTCTCCTTCAATTTCTCTTCACACCCCCCTTCTCATTTCCTCAACTTATTCAAGATGAAATCACACAGACCCATTAAGTATACCAAACAAAAATTGAAACTTTATGCATCCCTTTCACAATCTGAACAAATTGTAACAACCCCATCAACATTTAGAATCAAGAATCCTAAAGATGTTAATGTATTGGTAGTAGGTTCAACTGGGTATATAGGAAAATTTGTAGTGAAAGAGTTGATTCAAAGAGGGTTTAATGTTACTGCAATTGCTAGAGAGAAGAGTGGAATAAAGGGTAGCATTGATAAAGAAACAACATTGAATGAGTTAAGAGGTGCTAATGTGTGTTTTTCTGATGTGACAAATTTGGATGTTATTGATGAGGATTTGAAGAACCTAGGTGTTGGTTTTGATGTTGTTGTGTCATGTCTTGCTAGTAGAAATGGAGGGGTTAAGGATTCATGGAAGATTGATTATGAAGCTACTAAGAATAGTCTTTTAGCTGGGAGGAAACTTGGTGCTTCTCATTTTGTATTGCTTTCGGCAATTTGTGTTCAGAAGCCTCTTCTCGAGTTTCAGCGTGCGAAGCTGAAACTCGAGGATGAGTTGGTAAAAGAAGCGGAAAAAGATGATAGGTTTAGTTATAGTATAGTGAGGCCGACCGCCTTTTTTAAGAGTTTAGGTGGTCAGGTTGATTTGGTGAAAGATGGGAAGCCTTATGTGATGTTTGGTGATGGAAAGTTGTGTGCTTGTAAACCTATAAGTGAACAAGATTTGGCTTCTTTTATTGTTGATTGTGTAATGAGTGAGGATAAAATTAACAAGATTTTACCTATTGGAGGACCAGGGAAGGCATTGACTCCATTGGAACAAGGGGAAATTTTGTTTAAGCTTTTAGGGAAGGAGCCTAAGTTCTTGAAAGTTCCAATTGGGATTATGGATTTTGCTATAGGCGTTCTTGACAATTTGGTTAAGGTATTTCCTTCACTGGAAGATGCTGCTGAGTTTGGAAAAATTGGAAGGTACTATGCGGCCGAAAGTATGTTGATTTTGGATCCTGATACCGGCGAGTACAGCGATGAGAAGACACCAAGCTATGGCAATGATACATTGGAAGATTTTTTTGCTAGGGTGCTCAGGGAAGGGATGGCTGGTCAAGAGCTAGGTGAGCAAACAATATTTTAAGATGGTTTATGGTTAAATAAGTGTGAACTCAATAGATCAAATAGTTGCCAATTTTGTTTCTGTATAAATGCGTGTATTCAGCTATAGTCACTTTTAACATTTACAATTACATAGATTAGCTCCACGATTCACCTATTAATAAATTGCTTATTGCTACCGGCAATTAAGTTTGTTGTCCTAAAACTAAATTGGACAGGGTCGATCGATCGATGTAAGAGAGACCTGCCCTTGGGACATACCCAACGTTTGTTGCGGGGTTGAATTCCTTTGTGGCACGATTCATGAGTAATGTTGTAATCTTGACTGTCATATTTAAATACAAGACATACATTGTAAACCCTAATCTTTAATCGATAATACAAAGGAATTGCAGCTGCTCTGCTGTCAAAGATGTACGCAAAATTAGCTGATCAAATTTCGTTTTCACACCTGTGTTTTCATTGTTTGCATTCATTGTTTCTTTATTCTTTTGAACGGAGTATACAAATGTAATTTGCATGTTTCTATGAGTATACTATGTACCTGTTTGTTCTTGCGATATGTTGACATTGGAGACGCTACAAATTGGAAGCCAAAATTTTGAGCTTCTAAGAAATCACTGTCATTGCATAGGGACGCTGTGCAGGATGTATCCAACTTAGGTCATATACACTTCATGGATTTTGTTGTTTCTAGCTACTATTGTGAATTGATTCCTCAAAATGAGAACATATTTAGAATGGATTGACCAAACCATCTTCTTAGGCGTCCTTGATGTTCTGCTACTTTTTATGATACATTCCTGCCTGGTTGTCATGTTTAGAATACATTTAACGAAAAGAAGACAAATAAAATTAAATCATGAACCCCATCATGAATATAAAATAAGAAAAGCAAAGGTGAAAACAAATAAAAAGTAAAAGCCAATTCAAACCCCATATTTCATGAGGAAGTATTGGGTTAGCACAACCATTTGATGCTTTTTATAATATTGTATATATGCACCAACAAAATACTTATAAATCAAGTGACCGCACTTAAGTGGTTAATTAGCTCCTCTAAGGAGGAATGGTTTAGGATGATACAAGTTTAATTAATTTTTTTAACGGAACAATTTTTAGTTAGATTTTATTTACTCCGACCGAGCTTCAAATTATTAGAATTTAAAAATAATAATATATAATTGTATTAATTATAGCTACGAATTACTATATCATATCATATTATATCAAATGTCAATTACCTCGTCTTCGTGAACTTAGTTCAGTTAGTAGAGATGATGCATAATATATGTAAAGGTTTGGGGTTCAAACCCCGACCACCACACAAAAAAAAAAAAAAACCGTCAATTACCCTGTCCGTACAACCCGATTACAATAGTGAAACTATACATAGGAATACATTTTCCAAAGGGAAACAAAATGACGAGCCATGGGTAGTGTATGTGATTTTAATTTTTTTTCTTGTACATAAAGTCACAAACACTATATCTATGTGAGTTTAGTTCAGTTGGTAGGAATATTTCTTTATATTCAGAGGCCAGAGTTCGAACCCCGGACATCTACTTCTCCACATTTAAAATGTGCGAGTTCTAACCACTAGACTACTTGACAAAAAAAAGTCAAAACACTATTTAAAACATTCACATACTTTTACGCACGACTGATAGATTTTGTGTTCGAACTCATGGGAAAGTGGTTGACCTAGCAATGTCGGTATTGTAGATTGAACTAAGCAACACAAACTATCAAAAATTGTGAGAAAGAAAATACTCTCTCCGTCTCAAAATAATTGATCTTGTTTGATCATGTACTATTCACATAATATATTTTGATCAATTGTTTTTTTGGTACAAATTGATCAATTTTTTTTACTATTAAATAAATAGAAATGATAGGATATATGATTGTCGACTTGTCTCAATAAGTATTTTTAATAATTATTTTTTTTATAATATTTGTTATCAGATAATTAAAGGCATTAAATTTCAAAAGTTTCTTAGTTGTTTAACATGAGTAAAAGTAAAATAGTCAATGAGTAAAATAGACAACTATGTCAATTATATGACTACATGGGAGTAGACTTTTTGACCAAGAGTTATCTTTTCTTCCTATATACAACATAGTATTCAATTATTAGTAAATAATCTAATTTATTATTCAAGTAAAAAATGTTAAATGCATTAACTAGCCTTGATTTTAATTGATTGAGATCTACTAGTATATAAAGAAACGGTAATTGATCTAAACTAATATCATTGTAGGAGAAGAAATTTGAGAAAGATGAATAAGATGGGTCAATTCTATTACATTGTGGTGATGGTGTTTTTTGTATGTGTTACATCCCTCTATGCAGCCAAAGTTGTAGACGTGGGTACCATTTGTAAGAAGGTGAAAAATCCTTCATTTTGTGTTACACTTCTCAACAAAATGCCTGGTCCAAATCGAGATCTCCTTAGCCTTGCAAAATACACCATTGATGTGGCTCGTGTCAACGTTACCAACACTATCAATCTAATAAACACACTAATTGCACATAGTGGTAGTAATGTTGAAGCAAGAAATCATTACAAAACTTGTTTAGGTCATTTCAATGAAAACGGTGGTAGTGCCATTGCAATGGTTGATGAAATTCAACAATACTTAAAGGTGGGTGATTACATATCTGCACGTCTAAGTGCATCTGCTATAGGAGTGTATGTTGATGCTTGTATTTCGGGTGAGTCGCCAAGTGACCCTCCTTATCACGATACCTCAATGCTCCCTAAATATGCTGATATTGTCGATCAAGTGGCAGAGGTCATCGTCAATATATTTAACTTTTTGAAATAGGCCGAATTAATTTTTTTATCATATGCCTTGTAAATTATTGGTTTTGACCGTTTATGATTCTCAGATAATTTATTGCAAAAGGTGAATCGCTACGATGGCATTATCAGAAAAATATAAATCTATAACATTGACAAATAAGACATATTTTGTGATTTTAGGGGGGTGTATTGGATCATGATTCTAAGGGATTTTAAAAGACTTTTTTATCATGAAAAAGTCTTGTGGTATTCAATCAAAACTCTTTTCAATTTAGAAAAGTCTTGTGTTATTCAATCAAGATTCTTTGTCATTTAAAAAAAGTCTTGTGGTATTCAATCAAGACTCTTAATCACTTAAAAAAAGTCTAGTGGTATTCAAAATCATTCAAATTTGGAAGGATTGTTTAATAAATTAGATTTTGATGGATTTTGTGGAATTGTCTAGTGAAATTTTAGCATGAAAAAGTCTTTCATGAAAACATGATATTTCTTAGGATTGTTTTTTCTTTTAAGATTTTATTATCTCTCCCTCTCTCTCCTCCCTTCTCTCTTACTCTCTCTCTTCCTCTCTCTCTCTCTCTCTCTTCCTCTCTCTCTCTCCTCTTCCTTCTCTCTCTCTCTCTCTCTCTCTCTCTCTCTCTTTCTCTCTCTCTCTCTCTCTCTCTCTCTAGCTCTCCCATAAAAAAATAAAGTAAAATAAATAAGAGTCTTTATTGAGATTTTGTGAAAAAGAGTGTGTTATGATATTTTTTTCAATTATTTCTTAAAATTCATAAAATCTGTTGAAATCTCTTGAAATCCATAAAATCATTTCAAATCCTTTAAAATCTTATAAATTAAATCCATTGAAATCCTTAATAGTCTTTTAAAATCTTCAAAGTCATCAAAATCTTGCAAAGTCTTTTAAAATCCTCAAGATTTTTTCAAACAAAAATTGTCCTTTAAAATCCTAATCCAATACACCCTCCTTAATCTTGGATTGATTATTTTTTTTTGATTGTATTTAACATGTACGACATTTGCATGACAATTACTTTTTTGACTTTCAATACTTCCTAAAATTATAAGTAAATGACTAAAATACCTCAGCAGTGGCTTATAACTAAAAAACACGCTGGCAGTTAACTGCCACTGGATTTTTTGGTCATTTACTTGTGTTACTAAGACACAATGAATGTCAAAAAAGCAATCTTCCATTTGCATTTGTCAAGGGTCTGTTTGGTTCGAGAGTTTTGGAGGGGAGGGGAGATTTTTAATTTGAATTATTTTGTTCAATTTTTAGAAGGGGAGAAGAAGTGAGCAAATTTCATTGCACTGACAAAATTATCCTTAAATTAATTTAAAATCTCAATATTATCCTTATAACAACAATTATTATTATTAGATTATTATATATTGCATTATCTTGTAACAACTTTTATTCCATATTATTAACAACTTTTCTTTGTAACAACTTTTATTATTACTTGTAACAAATTCATTATTCCATCGTTTACGTCATGTTGTTATCTATTACATCGTTATTGTTTCCATACATGACAACACAACCCGCCCTCGCCCCCGATTTTAACGGGGAAAAGCCGAATTAACTGGGTGCGGGTGCAGGGAAAACCCGTGGCTTTAATGCGGGGGCAGGGGATAGTCACCCCCGCCCCGCACCCGTATATGCGAATTTACTTTATTACCCATTTACCCTGCTCAAGTTAGCAAGTATATAAGGAGAAGGAAACTAAAAACCCTAATTTCCCCTCTTCACTCTTCAACCGTGTTTCAGCTTTGGCCCTTTAGTTGCTGCACTTTTCACTTCACCTTTTTGCTTCTCTCTTGCTTTGAGGCCATATTGTTTCACCCATTCTTCATGTGTTCTGTTTAGAGGAAGATAATGTTTGATCTCTATACCAACATCCTTACAAAATTGCAATTGCAATATTTACTGGTTTTGAACCTGATATGCCTCCAACTTATCAAACCCGGTTGCACCCAAAAAGTCCACAACATAGAAAATTTATTCTTTAGGTGTAACCGCTGTCATCTTATCATTCCACCTATGAATTAATCCAAATATAAATATGCTTGTGAATTTCATGATAAGGGCCTAAACATGTGAACTTTCTTTCAATATTATTTTACTTTTTTTTTTCCTTCATGTTATAATAATTCAGTGATTGTTTTTGAAAAAGGTTGTGAGATTGAATTCTATTGTTATATTGGATGTTAATCCCTTTTTCTTTAGAAACTTTTGTTAGTAATGATTTTTGAGACTTTTGTTATTAGATATTTTTTTGTTGCTGTGAAAAAAAATAAAAATAAAAACATGTTGTTTTTTTACTACATTTTTTGCAGGTGGGGGTTGGGACGGGGCGGGGAAACCCGTCCCCGTTGGGGGCAGGTCTAGGTGTAAAGTTTCTATCCCCGACGGGTTTGGGGGCGGGGCGAGGCTAGGTACTGTGAAACGGGGGCAGGGGCAGGTATGTTAAACCCGCCCCCACCCCACCCTGTTGCCATGTCTAATTGTTTCGTTACTTTATTATCCTTATTTAATTAAGTTTTAGGGTAAAACAGTAAAATAATTTTAAAATTCCTCCCCTCCCCTTGTGAACCAAACACATTTTTAATTAAAATATCACCACTCCCCTCCCCTCCGTTAAAATTCCCTCCCCTCCTAATTCTCGAAGCAAACGGACCCAAAAAGAACTGATAGTAGTAAAAAATAAATAAATAAATCAAAAAAATATATTAAAACACCAAACAAGTATTCTTCCTAACATAAGATGTGTTAAAAAGAAGTTTAAAGTTCATTACAAAAACCACATGCAAGAAAAAGTAAACTCAGACGATGTTCAAACAAATAAAAGGGCACCGCCGCTAGCTATGATAACTTGGAATTAGATCCCACGCTGTAACTGCGTTAACGCAGTAATGGTTTGGACCGTCCGATCAAAAATTAACGGTTATGATCAAAACTGTGTGAAACTATTTATGCAGATATGAACCGTTAGATCGTATTTCTATGGTCAACATTTTGTACTACGTAAAATTGCGTGGAGCAGTTACAGCAGAAAATTCGGGTCCATGATAGCTTACAATAAGTTTAACCTTGTCAAGAAGCTGACTAATGGAAATTTTTCTTATTATTAAAAAGAGGAATGTTATTTGAACAACTATTTAATGAGACAACTTGTGGGACAACCAAAATATACACAGAAATGTAGGTTTTGGCACAAAAACCAAAACAATAGAGAGAGAGAGAGAGAGAGAGAGAGAGAGAGAGAGAGAGATAGATAGATAGATAGATAGAGAGTGAGTGAGAACATAGTGTGAGTATGAGAAGAAAAGTTGTTATTTCTTTCATTACAAATGACCCAAACACAAGTATACCAAATTAAGTACATAAAAGTGCACCACGTGTTAGCGTCACCTATCAAATGAGCATACTAGACAAAATGATTTGAAATATCATGACCGATGAAAAACCTAACCAAGCACAAATCATATAGCAAAGAGAACAAAAAATATGACAATTTAGAAATAAATGATTTGTCGTTTCCACGTTACCACACCCACTCACACAAAGATGTGTTTCATGAGTAATAACGTCGCACCTAACAAAATTATTTTTGGTAGGCAACCTATTACGATGAAGACACTGAGCAAAAATTGAAACATTAAAAGGAACATCTTTATGCCAAATCGAGTTTGAAGCTGCGAGGGTCTGTTGCGATTGTGAACTAGTGAGAAAAAGATACACACCTCAGATTGAATAAGCACCACATTGATCTAACTGTCAGTACCACCGATCATCAGTGTCAACCTGCAAATTCACATTAAGAAGTAAATCTGAACACTCCACAACCAACTCCTCCTCCCAAGCTAACAACCAACGTCGCCACTTTCAAGCCTCACCACCCCAACCTAAAGCATACATGTCTACCACCGGTACCCACTTATCCACCGTTAAATCAAACAACTGCCTAAACCTCTCACATAACGAAATCTCCCCAATCCACCTATTCGTCCAAAAGAAAGTATCAGCACCGCTACCAACATTTCGAGACACATTCTCCTCAAACCAACCCCCCTTTAAAAACCAACTTCGTCGCGAATCCGCACCATCTCTGTCCACAAACACGACCCTCCTCGGTCCCCCTCCTTCACACGCCCACCCTCCACTCCGCAACGCGCCACTAACACACGAAACCATAAACCACCTCTATCCACCAACATCCTCCAACACGAAAACAACAATCAATTATTAAAAAGTTATATACTTGATGTAAAATGCACAAGTTTCAAAAAAAAATTATTAATTTAAAATTTTTAATATGTGCAAATTTGCATATGATAGAAAAACTCAATTTTAAAAACAACAAATAAATTGAAACAAAATATGTCATAAAGGAATGGATAGCATTACAAAAAGAGGGATGGATAGTATCAACAATAATTTGGTGTAAGAGATTAGACTCTTTACACAAGTAGTTAAAGGTTCAATCCGCTCTTATTATAAAGAAAATTCTTCTGTGAGAAAAAATTCATTTTATATGCTTCATAGATTTTAGAGATTAATCACAGCTAAGACGGTGAAAACTTCACTTCTATATCATATAGACACAAAATAAAATAAAAATTGTTAAATTATGATTTAACTTTTGCAAAACTCTAATCCCGCTAAAAAGCAATTTCCCGTCCCTTGCATTTGTTTGGTGAATGGTCAGCTACTCATAACTCCACTAAATTGTATTTTGTTTATGTGTACACTTTCATCGTTTTTTTTTTTAAGATAAATATTAGCATGTGGATTGTTATGTTATGTTAGTATTTTTTTTTATTTTTTTACCAAGACTTGAATTGTGGATTTTTCAGCCCCGTGTACACTTCCACTGTTGCCTGAATTAAGTCAATCGTACATTTGAATCAAAGTGTTATTGAAATAGTTGTCCGGATTAGTGTGGTTCGTGTTTTCAAGGTTGTGCAATCGACAAATGCTACACAAGTTCACGTATGGTACCCCAATAAATTTGAGGTTGGATGCAACCAACATATGTTTCATAGCATATTTTGGGATAACAGTCAGTTTTGGCCTTTGGATATGTAACTTAACGATTGGTTATAATGGTCTATGAATGTATCCATATTTCAAAATAGTTTTTGATTGTACATTTCATTAATCAAAATAGTTTCTCACGTTAATTTTTTTGTTAATACTGTTATATCAATCATTCAATATACTTGCTTATTCCTATAAGTACTTACGTATATTCACATCAATCCTATAAGAAAAAATTATTGTCAACATTGAAAAAATATTTTAACGTCAGAGGCTATTTTGACCAACAGAGTGTTCAATCAGAAACTATTTTGAAATTTTGATACATTCAAATACTATTATGAATATTCGTTACACATTCGATAATCAAAATGACTATTATCCCCATATTTTTCGTACAACGCCCATGTTCCTTTTTCCATCCTTCTTCAACCATTCCTCTTCAAGTCATTTTAAATTTAATTTGTATTTTCCTTTCTAATATTATTCCCTTCCTTTTCATGATTTTTCCCTTCCTATTCATGATTTTTTTGAATTAGATATGAGTTTAACTATTGGTCGAGACTCATATCACCAATTTATAAGCCTCTTATCTCAAATGCTTAACTCTCAACTCGCAAGAAAAAAAACTCCTCATGTCTCTAGTTGCAAATCCATGTTTAATAATCAAAGGCTTGGATTCAAGTGGATAATGAACTTTAGTTAACCTTAAATCGGCCAAAGGTATCCGAGTTCTAACCTTGGTTGAAACATTCCTTAACCATATTTGTTTATCTCTCGATTGAACTTTAAATTATCTAGTGTTCTTTCCCTTGTTTAAGACCCAAAAAGATCCAAGCTTGATATTATGGGATAGTGAAATGCATGGTTTAGAGGACTATGTCTTATCTTCCTGCCACCCTTGTACTAATGAGAAAATCTTACTACCCTCTGAGTTTGTTGAAGGTCAAATGCAAACCAAGAACATGTCAACAACAAAGAAATCTAATATGTTGCTCTTTATATTAGTACTGTTTACAAATATTGTTGACAAAAACATAGCTTTTGTCTCTAATCCTTGATATTGGGATTTATAAAAGCCAAAAACTAGGTAAAAAATTTAGGAGAATGTTAACCAGTGCCCCAAGGCAATGGTTAAACATCTAAAATAAGTAAGGTTTCATGAAAAAGTTGAGCGATCATTATTTTATCAAAATAATATTTTATATTTTTCAAACAAAATTTTTATTTGTAGATTCCTTAACCATTACCCTGAAAACACCGGTTAACAAGACCCAAAAATTTAATAAGCACAAGTGAGGTGACAGAACCATTATTGCCTAGTGCTACGACATATAAATCAAAAGTATTGAAGATAAAATGTGGAAAAATTGCCACCCATTATGGGTCTACTTGCTCGAGGGACCGGTCTTTACAATTGCTCGGAGAATGCATGGTTTACAAAATTACAACCAAGAAAATCATTACCAGTTCCTTGACGTATATACTTCTGAAATATATGGGATTAAATCATCGCGTATTTATAGAATAGAACAACAAATCCTGCATAAAAAAATCAAGACCAAAGTAATGATATAAAATACTAATCATTACAATCATATGCTAAGATCCAAAGAAGGAAACCAAGAAACCCAGTCATATTCAATACAAAGGGATTATTTGAGATATACAAGTACCAGGGAGTAAAATAAAAAATTATGCATTGTGTCAGTATTTATAATCTCTCAAAAGGTTCCAGAATACCATTTTCGTCTCTAAATTTGCGACTCTTTGTCATTGTAAATACAAATAAATTTGGTAGCAGCTCGAAGGAACAAGTTTAAAGCACAAGGTACTAAAGTCCTCTACACAGAATCCATATAAATTTGTTTCACAACATTAAGTTTCTATGCTACAGGTAACAAATAATTTTAAAGGGTAATCATTATTCAAACTGTATGATCTGATATAAATCGGTGTGCTAAAGTCACAAAGAATGTTTCACATCGAATCAGTTTATGGCATGTTGACTTGTTTCTTCCTCATGGATTTGACATAAGATACCAAATTATGATTCATCATACGTGCATAACTTTAAATTACACAAAAAAAGGTTGGATATCTACTTGAGTTTGGTTTGTTATAAAGGTTCATCCATAGATACTTTGTCCACATAAGATAATTTGTTACATGGAACAAACAATTCAAACGATTTAGATTGTACTAAAACTAACAGACAAAAGCAAAATTGAAGCTCATTCTATAAGATGAACTTATATGACAAGTCCAATCTAGGTAAGATCAGGTATACAATTTATAAAGAGAAATTTCAAGCTAGTAGATTACTTAAAGAGAATGTTGAATATTAATTGGTGAGTGATATAGTGGTACTTGCACTTCAACAATACCTTCACGCATATGTAACACTTTTCTCATGGTTGGTCTAATACATGGATCCTTTTTTTTTTTTGTTGATAAAAGCCAA